>ERZ780203.22-NODE-22-length-199000-cov-59.106331_pt1 | contig 199000 bp, 218 predicted proteins | sample MGYA00511168_ERZ780203 | MGnify/ENA primary metagenome ERZ780203 (study PRJEB29588, sample SAMEA2156577) | human gut metagenome | biome: human gut; feature: human-associated habitat; material: faeces | place: Denmark | collected 2008/2010 ...
AGAAGGATAATGCAGTAGATAACTAACTAAATCGTAACCTATTACTATCAAGAGCGATTAACCTACGCTCATTTCCAATAAATTACACTCTTTTCGTAACTTCATGTCACAAAAGTACATAATTTTTTCAGAGATTCGTCGATTTGTATCCCTCTTATTTCTTATTGTCCAGATATTCTTTTTTAAACATATCGACAAACAACAAGAACAGCGACAGCACAAGCGGTCCGAAGATGACTCCCATGAATCCGAACAAGGATAATCCGATGACTACGCCGAAGATGGTTATTAGCGGATGGGTGTCTGCCATTTTCTTCTGGAGGATAAACCGTATCAGGTTATCACATTGCGAGACGACAATTCCACCGTAAGCCGCCAGTCCGATGGCGTTTGCCCACTCGCCGGTCAGTGCAAGATAGGCGGCTACCGGAAACCATACCAAGGCTGTCCCCACCATCGGGATGATTGTGGAGAAGCAGGTCAGCACTCCTATCAGCCAGGCATTCGGTGCTCCGAAGATGAAATAACCGATCAGGGCTACCCCTCCCTGAATGACTGCAAGCAAGGGAATGCCAATGGCATTGGAACGGACAATCATATTGATTTCATGGGTTACCTCCCGGGTATTCTTTTCGTTGAAAGGCAGGATGTCGTCGATGTAGGCTTCCATTTTAGTTCCTCCTATCAACATGAAGTACAGTACGAAGACCAATACAAACAGGTTGACGGCAAAACTGCTGATGCCTCCCATCACTGCCTGCCCTATCTTGGGAAGCAGGGAGACGATGAATGAAAGTGTGTCGCTGCCCAGCACATCATATCCTGTTTTTGCTTTAATGATTCCCGCTAACTCTTCGACAGGGGTAATGATGGCTTGGGGATCCAGGTTGATATCCTGCAATTTATTGACCAGCATCCATACAATCAGCGAGATGGGAACCAGGAAGCACAGAATGGCTTCTCCTGTAATCAGCAGTGCTGCGAAGCTTCGTTTCATTCGTGCACCGAGATAGATCATCTGTTTGCGTACAAGGATGTAGATAGTGAGTGCCCCCAGTAATCCGCCGAGGAAGGGAGTGATTTGCCGGAACAAGATAATGCCCAATCCGATAATGATAATAATCAGAGAATATTTCCAATATTTTTCTTTCATAATAAATAAAAAGGAGAATAGAGATTCCTCTCTATTTATAACATTACACCAATTAAAATGTTTCGCTCCTAAGGCAGATCGAGACTGAAAATAGTTTGTCCCGGACGGCTTTCCCGGATGGATAAGTGTCCGTCATGTTGCCGGATGATCTGTTTGCAAAGACTGAGCCCGATTCCGCTTCCTTCCGTTTTCGTTGTGAAGAACGGAATGAAGATCTGTTCCCGTATCTCTTCCGGTATGCCGGGGCCATTATCTTCTATCTCGACCTGCAGACGGTCTGCCCGCCGTACGCGGAGAATGATTCTTCCATCCGCCTGTCCCTCGAGTGCCTGCATCGCATTTTTCAGCAGATTAAGAAAGACTTGTGACAGTTGATTGGGATCACCATCTGTTTCTATCGGGTCCGGCACGCATTGCAGCATGAACCGGATGCCGCGTTCCCGAAAGTCGCTTTGCAGCAATTCTTCAAGATTGCGGAGCATCTCGGTCAATGCGAAGCGCCTTTTTTCCGGATGGGGGAGATAGGACAGATGCCGGAATGACTCCGTAAACTCCATCAGCCGTTCGCTCTGAGCCTGTATAATCCGTAGTCCGCGTGCCGATTTTTCGTTGATATCCGGACGCTCGGACAAGGTTTGTGAGAGTGAAAGGATCGGTGCGATGGTATTCATGATTTCATGCGTCAGCACATGTGTCAGTTTGCTCCATGATTCGTTCTCCTTATCGCTCAATTCATCGCCGATGTCTTTGATGGACAAGATGGTGATGGTTTCGCCGTCCAGAATCATCTTTTTCTCCGATATGCTGAGACTCTTGCGGATACCGGTTACATTCAGCAGTTGTGCCAATTGGGTTTCGGTATAGAGACGGTTGCATTTCAGCAGCGAGAAAGCGGCACTGTTGGCAATAATGATTCTACCCGAGGCGTCCCAGGCAAGCACGCCGCTAGGTACCTCCTCGAGCAGTGATTGATAGAAATGTTCTTGTTTGTGACTTTCGCCTTTGGTGCGGGCAAGGAGGTCGTTAAGCCGGTTGAGGGAGCGGTTCAGCTGTGCCTGCTCTTTGCCGACATTTGCCTCCGGAAAGTAGAGCATATTATCTTTATCCTGCACGGCGTCGAAGAACAGTCTGATTTTCCGGTTAAACGTATTCAACTGCCGGGTCAATGCACCGATCTGGAACAGCGAACAGAGCAGCAGTATACCGCCGATGATGTATCCCGTATGCGACACGACCAACCATAGTCCGGTGCCTGCTGTGCCCAGTATCAGCAATACGTGAAACAGTATGATGAAATAGATGCGTTGACTGAATATCATTGGGGTCAGAGTTTGAATCGTTTGAGTTTATTGTATAATGTTTGCCGGCTCACTCCCAATTGTTCGGCTGCGGCAGTCAGGTTACCGTTGTTTTGCAGGATGGCAGTTTCGATGGCCCTCCGCTCCACCTCTTCCAGATTGGGGACAGTGGCGGTTGCCTGCGGTTGCCAGGTCTGTTTCACCAAGATATCTTTGGGGCGGATTACGCTGCCTTCACACAAGATGACCGCTTTTTCGATGGTGTGCTGCAACTCCCTTATATTGCCCGGCCAATGATAACTGCGTAATTTTTCGACAGTCTGCTCGTGTATCCGTATTTCCTGCCGTTGATATTTAGAGGTGAATTTACGTAAGAAGCAGTCGATAAAGAGTAGGATATCATCTCCCCGTTCACGTAGGGGAGGCAGTTCCAGATGAATGGTGTTGATGCGGTAGAACAGGTCTTCGCGAAACATGCCCTGCTTCACCATTTCCGGTATATCTTTGTTCGTTGCCGAAATCAGGCGGATATCGACCGGAATCACTTTGTTACTGCCCAGACGAGTCACATTCCGGCTTTGCAATACGGTGAGGAGCTTGGTTTGGAGTGGGAGAGGGAGGTTGCCCAGTTCGTCCATGAACAGTGAACTGCCGTTGGCCGCTTCGAACTTTCCGGGACGGCTTTCGTGGGCATCGGTGAAAGCTCCCCGTTCGTGTCCGAACAGTTCACTTTCGAACAGCGACTCGCTGATGGCCCCCATATCTACGTTCAGCATCGGACGTACGCCACGAGGTGAGAGGCGGTGTATCTCCCGTGCCAGTATTTCTTTACCTGTTCCGTTTTCTCCCGTTATCAGGATGTTGGCGTCCGTGCGTGCCACTTTCGATACCACTTTCATCAGTTGCAACATGGCAGGCGAACGCCCCACCAGCATTTCGAATCCCTCAGCCCTGTCAACTTTTGCAGTACGTTCCGGAGCTTTGCGGCTACGGTAGGCTTCCGTCACCTTGTCGATCAGGGTCTGGTTGTCCCATGGTTTCAGCAGGAAGTCGGCTGCACCGTTTTTAAGTGCTTTAACGGCAAGTTCCACATCTCCGTAAGCGGTCAGCATCACTACGGGTAGGGTGGGAGCCATCTGCCGGATGTGCCCCAACCAGTAAAGTCCCTCGTTGCCATTGTTGATACCCGCCGAGAAGTTCATGTCCAGGATGACTACATCGATGCGGCGCGTTGTCAGCAGGGCGGTGATCTGATTTGGATTCGAAGCTGTCAGTATCTTGCTGAAGTAGTTTTCGAGCAGAAGTTCGAGTGAGGCCAATACTCCTTTGTTATCGTCTACAATCAGAATGGTTCCTGTGTTCATAGCATCTCCTTTTGATTCGCTTCCTTTTTTAAGTTCGTGGTAAAGATATTTGTTTTTGTAACTCCCTGCAAGAGAATGTCCAATATTTAGACGTTTTCGGATTGAGAATTTATGCCGGAGAAGTATCAGAAAGTATTCCAGTGGGAAACAATCGTCAAGTGTCCAATATCTGTACACGGTGGCGTCCAGATATTGGACACTATTGTATGTAGTTGAATTGTATCTATCTGATTATAAGTTGATTATTTCTTTTGGCACAGCGTTTGCATATTAGATTGACATGAAACATTTTATATCATTTTGTACCTTTCTTCTTTTTTCAACTCTCTTGTTTGCACAAGCAGAGAGGTCGCTCGACGAATGTATCCGTATTGCATGGAAACAGAATCCGTCTTTACGGAATAGCGGGATAGATATCAAAGAAGCCCGGATGGATTACATCTCTTCTGTGGCGAGTTTCCTGCCCCGTGTCAGTGTATCGGCCGAAGCCGGACGTAACTTCGGGCGTTCCATCGACCCGAATACCAACGGATATACCAACGATACCTTTGATGAAGGAACCGTCGGGCTGGACATGACCCTTTCGCTCTTTGAGGGTTTCACCCGTATCAACCGGGTACGTTTTGAGAAGATGAACCGCAACCGGAGTGAGTGGGCTTTGAAAGAACGCCGTAACGAACTGGCCTGTCAGGTGACGGATGCCTATTATAAACTTCTGCTTGAAGAGCGGATGCTCGATCTGGCTTTAGAGCAGAGCCGCCTTAGCGAGCGTTATCTCAAACAGACCGAGGCTTTCGTCGAGTTGGGATTGAAGTCGGTTTCTGATTTGCAGGAAGTCAAAGCCCGTCGCGAAGGTGATATTTACCGCTATCAGGCCCGTCAGAATGGTTGTCGTCTGGCATTGCTCCGCTTGAAGCAGCTATTGAATCTGCATGCCGAAGATACGCTGGCCGTACAAGATACTATCAACTACGAACTTCTTTCGGCCTATCCGCTGCCACAAACGGAAGAACTCTATACGCAGTCTCTGGTGGCGATGCCTTCGATGCGGATGATGGAACTCAGGCAACGTGCAGCCCGTAAGGAGTATGCCATGGCAGGAGGTAAATTTTCGCCAACCGTCTTTGCCCGCTTTTCAATGGCTTCCCGTTACCTCGATGGTTTTTCTACCAAACAGTTGAACGACAATTTAGGCAAGTATATCGGTATCGGTATTTCCATCCCTCTGCTGAGCGGGCTGGAACGACTGACTACCCTGCGCAAACACAAGTTGAATATATTCCGCCTCCGGAACGAGGAAGAACTGCAAAAGCAACAACTCTATACGGAGGTGGAGCAAACGGTTCTTTCTCTCCGTTCCGGTTATGATGAATTCCGGCAAGTGTTGCAGCAGTTCAGAGCCGAAGAACTGGTACTGAAAGAATCCGAACGGAAATGGGAAGAGGGGCTTATCTCCGTCTTTCAGTTGATGGAGGCCCGCAATCGCTTCATCTCCTCCAAAGCCGAGTTGGCGCGGGTACGCTTGCAGGTAGATATGACTTTAAAGATGGAAACCTATTATCGCACGGGGAGCTTCTGCACGTTGCCCGGTGAAGAGTGATGGACGAGTTGTACAACTCGTCGTATACCAGTTGCTCAACTCGTCATGTACCAGTTGTACAACTCGTACACCGTTTCTCTACGGCCCGATGATATGACCTTATAAACAAACGTGAATTATATATAAAGCAATAATTATCTATGGATACAATGATCGAACGCAAGCCCGGAATGAAGCGGAAGCATTATTATGCCGTCGCCGGAGCCGTGGTATTGGTGGGACTTGTTTTTTACTTTATTTTCAGGGACACTTCCTCTTCTATGAATGTGGAAAAAGACCGGCTGACCATTGCTACAGTTACCCGGGGAGAGTTCAGTGATTACATTCGGGTTATCGGACAAGTGATGCCCAACCGCATCATTTATATGGATGCGATAGAAGGAGGCCGTGTGGAAGAGCGCCTGAAAGAGGAAGGAGCCATCGTCAAGGCAGGCGATGTGATTCTTCGTCTCAGCAATCCGCTCCTGAACATCGGAATCATGCAGAGCGAAGCCGATCTGGCCTATCAGGAGAACGAGTTGCGCAATACCCGCATCAGCATGGAGCAGGAACATCTGCGGCTGAAACAGGAACGCATCGGCCTGAATAAGGAACTGGCAGTGAAACAACGGCGTTACGAGCAATACAGCCGCCTTATCAAAGAGCAGTTGATAGCCCAAGAGGAGTTTCGCCTGGCTGCCGAAGAGTACGAAGCGGCAAGGGCACAACTGGAAGTCATTGACGAACGCATCCGGCAGGACAATTTTTTCAGGGAAAGCCAGATCAGCAGCCTCGACGAGAATATCCGTAACATGAAGCGCAGCCTCGCCCTGGTACGCGAGCGGGTGGAAAACCTGAAGGTAAAAGCTCCCATCGATGGACAGGTGGGCAATCTCGATGCCCAGATCGGTCAGTCCATTGCTGCCGGCGAACATATCGGACAGATCATTACACCCGATCTGAAAGTGCAGGCACAGATCGATGAGCATTATGTGGAACGGGTGGTTCCCGGACTTCCGGCGGATTTCACCCGTGACGGAGGCAACTATAAACTTGAAGTGACCAAACCCTATCCGGAAGTAAAAGAGGGACAATTCCGTACCGACCTTCAGTTTACTGCCGGACGTCCCGAAAACATCCGTGCCGGGCAGACGTATCACATCAATCTTCAGTTGGGAGATCCTGCCCAGGCCATTCTTGTACCTCGTGGAGGATTCTTTCAAATAACCGGGGGCCGCTGGATGTATGTTGTTGACGAAAGTGGTAAATTTGCCACGCGCCGTCCCATCCGGATCGGACGGCAGAATCCGCAATATTATGAAGTGACTGAGGGATTGAAACCGGGCGACCGGGTGATTGTATCCGGATATGAATTGTTTGGGGATAACGAGAAACTTATATTGAAATAAGAACCGAATACTATGAACTACATTTCGCAAGTGATACGAAGCCAGCGGGTTAAAAAGTCTCTGACGCTGATAAACATAACAGGGTTGTCGGTCTGCATTGCAGCGGCACTTCTTATTATGCTTTATGTCTGGTCGGAGTTAAGTTATGATTCATTTCATGATACCGACCGTGTGTATCGTGTTGAAAGCAGACTGTATGAGGGCGAGATGCTGACGGATAATTGGGCGACTACGGCTTATGGGCATGCTCCTGCCATGAACAGGGAAATAGCGGGAATTGAGAAGTACGTCCGTGTTACGGCTCAGGATCGCGAGCAGGTGGTGAATTACTTTGACAGGAGATTTGCCGAGGAACATTACTGCTATACCGAGCCTGCCTTTTTCGAAATATTCAACTTCCCCATAGTTAAAGGAGAAAAGACCGGGCAACTGGTACGCCCTAATACGGTGGTACTGACTGAAAGCGCTGCAAGCCGCTATTTTGGTGAAGAAGACCCGATAGGCAAGATACTGACCTTCAGTACCTCTTCATCACAGCAAAACTTTGAAGTAACGGGCATTATTGCCGATATGCCTGTCCGTTCGCACCTGCATTACGATTTTCTGCTTTCCTACAATACGATTCCCAAGGAACGGCAGGACATCTGGTACATTCACGGTGTATATACTTACGTCCGCCTGATGCCCGGAAAGACTCCGGGAGAAATTGAACAGGCTTTCCGTGACATATCCGACAAGTACAAGACTGATGCACTGAAACATAAAACCTGGGCTGTAGAACTGATCTCGTTGAAAGACATTCACCTTACTCCGCAAAAAGCATACGAGAAAGAGGTGAAAGGAAGCCGGACGGCGGTTCTTATTTTGTTCGTAATGTCCGCCATTCTGCTGCTGATAGGTTGGGCAAATGCCTTGAACCTGACCGTAGCCCGCTTTTTGGAGCGTGGACGGGAGTTCGGACTCCGTAAAGCTTTTGGTGCTTCGCGCCGTCAGATTATTATTCAGGGACTTCTTGAGTCCGGTTTCATGAACTTGCTGGCTACGTTGATAGCTTTCGGCTGGCTGGAACTCCTCTTACCCCTTGTCTATCGCTGGGCAGGGCAAAACTTCGGGACAGACATACTTATGCAACCCGCTTTTTGGGGGATTGTAGCCGGAGTGGTTATCATCGGTACGTTGGTTGTAGGGCTTTATCCTTCCTGGCTGATGGTCACTATCCGTCCGTCGGAGATTATGCGCGGTAAACTGTTGCACGGAAAGAGAGGCAACCGGATCAGAAAGGCGTTGATTGTTGTTCAGTTCCTGGCTTCTTTTGTTCTGATTGCAGGTACGTTTACTGTGTTTCAACAGGTCCGTTACATGCAGCGTGAGGCCGAATCGGATCTGAATACCCGCATTCTGGTCATTAAATATCCTTCGTTCACCGAGGGACTGTCGCTGCGCATGGAGAGTTTCACCAAACGTTTGAAGCAACGGGCGGATGTAAGTCACGTGACAGTTTCGGGAGCTGTTCCCGGTGTGGAAGTTGCCAACTATTTTACCAATCGGCCGTATGGAAGTGATCCCTCACAAGTAAAATTGATACAGATGTTTTCTGTAGACTACGACTATTTGTCTGCCTATATGCCTCGTATGATTTGCGGACGAAGTTTTTCCGAAGATTATGGTGGCGATCTTAACCGGGTGGTGCTTAACGAAGAAGCTGTCAGGCTGTTGGGCTACGAATCGGCAGAAGCGGCGTTGGGGCAACAACTTAAAATGGAAGTGGTTAGTGACCCGCTTGAGATAATAGGAGTGGTGGAGAACTACCACCAGCAATCGCTTGCCGTGGCTTACAAGCCTATCATTTTCTTTTTGAAAGAGCGTGTTCCTTTTATTGCAACGCCTTATATTTCTGTCTGTCTGAAAGGAAAGGGGGATGCCGGCGTCTTAACGGAAATTGAACAGATGTATCGTGAATACTTCCCGACTTCTTTATTTTCTTATTTCTTTTTGAATGATTTTAATGAATTCCTATACAAATCCGATCGTAATTTTGGCTGGATATTTGCCAGCGCCTCATTGCTTGCCGTATTTGTTGCTTGCCTTGGATTGTGGATTGTAACCCTGTTTTCCACCTTGTCACGTTTGAAGGAGGTGGGTATCCGCAAAGTGCTCGGCGCAAATAAAACCAGCCTGTTCTTTGTCCTGACCAAAGAACTGTTGTTGCTTACCGTATTGGCATCTGCAATCGGTATTCCTGTATCGGCAGTGCTGATGAATGCTTGGCTGGAAACGTACGCTTTCCACATTTCGCTGTCCTGGTGGATATATGCAGCCACTTTTGTACTGCTGATGCTGATAGCCTTTCTCACTGTGCTCCAACAGGTATGGCGTACCATCCGCCAGAAACCTATGCGCATTTTAAAATATGAATAACTAATATAATATATAACGATTATGATTAAAACAGAAAAACTGTCTATGCTCTTCACCACCGAGGAGGTGCAGACCAAAGCGTTGAATGAAGTGACTATGCAAGTGGAGCGGGGAGAATTTGTAGCTATCATGGGCCCTTCCGGGTGTGGCAAGTCTACTCTGCTGAATATCCTGGGTACACTCGATTCACCCACTTCCGGCTCTTACTTCTTCGAAGGCAAACAGGTGGATAAGATGAACGAGAACCAACTGACGGCTCTGCGTAAGGGAAATCTGGGATTTATTTTCCAGAGTTTCAACCTGATTGACGAACTGACCGTATACGAGAATGTGGAGCTTCCTCTGGTATATCTGGGCATGAAACCTGCCATACGGAAAGAAAAGGTGAAACAGGTACTTGAGAAAGTAAATTTGTTGCACCGTGCCAATCATTTTCCGCAACAGCTTTCCGGTGGACAACAACAGCGCGTCGCCATAGCCCGTGCCGTGGTGACGGACTGTAAATTGTTGCTTGCCGATGAACCGACCGGAAACCTCGACTCGGTAAACGGTGTGGAAGTGATGGAGCTACTACGGGAACTGAACCGTCAGGGGACTACCATCATCATCGTTACTCACTCGCAGCGTGATGCGACTTATGCCCACCGGATTATCCGCCTGCTCGATGGGAAGATCGTAGCCGAGAATATCAACCGTCCGCTGGACGAAACTTCCGGGACTAATACAGAGAGCGTATGATAGGGAATTATTGGAATAGTGCCTATCGTAACCTGATGAAACGGAAAGGATTCAGTTTCATCAATGTTTTCGGATTGGCAGTCGGCATGGCATCTGCCTTGCTGATATTGACTTATGTCACTTTTGAGTTCAGTTTCGACAAGATGCACCAGAAGTACGAGTGCATCTTCCGCGTGGAAAGTACTTTCTACGAGGGAGAAGTGCAGACCGACTATTGGGCCAGCAGTTCGTTCGGTTATGGTTCGGCCATGAAGGAGAACCTGGCCGGCATTGAAGATTATACCCGGGTGGTCTCTTGGTATCAGCCCGAGCAGATAGTGAAGTACGGTGAACTGACTTTGCGCGAAAACCAGATAGCTTATGCCGATCCCGGTTTCTTCCGCCTGTTCGATTTCGAGCTGGTGAAAGGAGATAAGGCCACTTGCCTTTCCATGCCCCGCCAGGTGGTCATCACCGAACGTATTGCCCGGAAGTATTTTCAGGACGAAGACCCCATCGGAAAGATACTTATCTTTACGGGACCGTATGACAAGGTGGTTTGCGAAGTGACAGGGGTGATGAAAGAGATGCCTTCCAATTCGCATATCCATTATAATTTCCTGATTTCCTATAAGTCGCTCGGGCAATATCTGCATGACTATTGGTACAAGCACGAGGTTTATACTTATGTGCTGCTCGATTCGCCCGAAAGGAAGGAAGAGATAGAAAAGGCGTTTCCGGCAATGTCGGAGAAGTATAAGACGGACGAGGCGCTGAAAAATAAAATATGGGGTGTGTCACTGACACCGCTTGCCGATATTCATCTTAAACCACAAGTTGGTTACGAGGCCGAAATCAAGGGAAACCGTACGGCCATGATCGCCCTGATCTTTGCTGCAATTGCCATTTTGGCTATTGCCTGGATCAATTATATCAACCTGACTGTGGCCCGCTCGATGGAACGTGCCAAGGAGGTAGGAGTGCGCCGGGTAATAGGAGCTTTCCGCAAGCAGCTTGTATCTCAATTCTTGTTTGAGGCCTTGGTCATGAACCTGGTTGCATTGGTACTGGCAGTGGGACTGATCGAGTTGATCTTGCCATACTTCAATCAGTTGGTAAGCCGTACGGTAACTTTCTCCGTTTGGCTGACGGGATACTGGTGGCTTTTGCTTTTGATCGTATTTGTAGGGGGAATTTTCCTCTCCGGTTACTATCCTGCATTGGCGCTTCTCAACCGGAAACCGATTACGTTGCTGAAGGGAAAGTTCCTGAACAGCAAGTCGGGCGAAGGCACTCGCAAAGTATTGGTAGTCGTTCAGTACACGGCATCTATGATTCTGCTCTGCGGCACATTGATTGTGTTTGCGCAGTTGAACTTCATGCGCAATCAGTCGCTGGGAGTGAAGACGGACCAGACTCTGGTTGTCAAATTTCCCGGACGGACCGAAGGCATGAACACGAAACTCGAAGCCATGAAGAAGGCCATTGCCCGCCTGCCTTTGGTAGATAAAGTTACCTTCTCGGGTGCCGTGCCGGGCGAAGAGGTGGCTACCTTCTTGTCTAACAGGCGAAAGAGTGATGCTTTGAAGCAGAATCGCCTTTATGAAATGTTGGTATGCGACCCGGATTATATTGATGCTTATGGACTGCAACTGGTGGCAGGGCGCGGATTCTCCGAAGATTATGGAGACGACGTGAATAAGTTGGTGGTCAACGAGTCTGCTGTCCGTAACCTGGGAATCGCCTCTAACGAAGAGGCTCTCGGCGAAGAGATAGAGGTGGAATGTACCGATGCCCCGATGCAGATTATCGGAGTGGTGAAGGATTACCATCAGCAGGCACTCAACAAGAATTATACCCCGATTATGCTGATCCACAAAGATAAGATCGGTTGGCTGCCGCAACGCTACATCTCCATTGTGATGAAGTCCGGCGACCCGAAGGAATTGGTTTCGCAGGTGGAGGAGATCTGGCATCGCTATTTCGAGGATTCCAGCTATGACTTCTTCTTTCTCGATCAATTCTTCGATCATCAGTATCGTCAGGACGAGGTGTTTGGTGTCATGATCGGTTGTTTCACCGGACTGGCCATCTTCATCTCATGTCTGGGATTGTGGGTATTGGTGATGTTTTCCTGCACTACCCGTACCAAGGAGATGGGTATCCGGAAAGTATTGGGAGCTACCCGTTGGAATCTGTTCTATCAGCTGGGTAAAGGCTTTTTCCAATTGATCCTGATAGCGGTAATCATTGCGTTGCCCGTTGCCTGGTTCAGTATGAATGCCTGGTTGAGTCATTATGCTTTCCGTACCGATCTGAAGATATGGTTCTTTGCAGTTCCGGTAGTGTTGATGCTGTTGATTTCGTTTGTGACGGTAGCCTGCCAGACGGTGAAGATTATCGTAGGCAAACCGGCACGGTCATTGCGGTATGAGTAAGATTCCGGAATAAAATAAGTCGCATTCGGCACAGAGTGCATGAGAGTGTCATAGTTCACCACAGATTACACGGATTTACAAGATAGATTTTTAATCTACTGATAACCAATAATATTTATCTGTATAATCTGTGGTGAACAATGACACCCTCAGTGCCTTTTGTGGTGAACTTTAGCCTTTGGGTTGTTGCGTCTGGGTTTCTTCTCCCCAATGCGTTTTGGCTTCCAGTTCTTCCCGGTCACGCACCTCTTTCGCCTTCTTTGCATAGACAATCATGCGCAGGGACTGGTCGTAAGTAAAGTAATTCCATACCCAGTTCAGTAGGACATTTGCTTTGTTGCGTACTCCCAGGATCGAACGTAAATGGACGACCAGCCACATCACCCAAGCCAGCCATCCGGCGGTTTTGAAACTACTGAACTCTGCCACGGCACGATTGCGCCCTACGGTTGCCATCGATCCCAGGTTCCGGTAATGGAACGGCTGCATCGGCTTTCCTTTCTGTAGTCTTTGCAGGTTCTTGGCAAGCAGTTTGCCTTGTTGAATGGCCACTTGTGCCAGTTGCGGGTGTCCGTTAGGATAGTTCTTGTCCGTAGTCTGAATACATTGGTCCCCGATGGCAAAAATAGTGTCTGTTCCCTGTACACGGTTGAATTCGTCTACTTTGATTCTTCTTCCGCGTCCCAGTAATTCTCCGTCTATATTGCCGAAAGTGATGGCTGCCACGCCGCTCACCCAGATAAACGTACGTGTCGCTATCTCTGTACCGTCTTCCAACATCACTTTATGATCTTTGTAATCCGTCACCCGCTTGTTCAGCAGGATGTTGACTCCCATTTCACGCAGAAACTGTTCGGCATGGCGGGATGAATCTTCGGACATTCCCGCCAGGAGACGGTCGCCCGCTTCAATCAGGTAGATGTGCATCAGGCTGCTGGGCATATCCGGATAATCGTTGGGCAGTACGAACTTCTTCATTTCCGAAAGCACTCCGGCTATTTCCACTCCGGTGGCCCCTCCGCCTACAACAACGACATTGAGCAACTCCTGCCGTTCACGTTCCGTACTGCAAGTGATCGACCGTTCAAAGTTTGCCAGTAGGGCATTTCTCAGTCCCATGGCTTCCGAAACGGTTTTCATAGGCATGGCCTCTTCTTCAATGTGCTCGTTGCCGAAGAAGTTGGAGGTGGTGCCGGCTGCCAGTACCAGGTAGTCGTATTCTGCTTTACCGATGGAAGTCTGAATCATCTTTTTCTCGGGGAAGATGGCCCGTACTTCTGCCATACGGAAGTAAAAGTCCTTTCGTTTCTGAAAAATCTTCCGGAACGGGAAAGAGATGGAACTGGGTTCAAGTCCGGCTGAAGCGACTTGATAAATAAGGGGAGGAAACTGGTGATAATTGTTCTTATCGACTAAAACAACCTGGAAACCAGACTTTTTTAGCTTGTTGGCCAATTTAAGACCGCCGAAGCCACCACCTACGATGATGACACGCTTCTTGTCGTTTTTTACAATGTTGAAACTCATACTGAAAACTTCTATTTAACCTGATGTGTCTAAAACCTAATGTCATGGTTATAAACGCTTGTCATAGGTAAAAAGTTCAGCTAAAAAAACGGTTTCAGAAGTTGTTTCAAGAGGCTTTTTCACCATAGATTACACAGATTACCGCAGGTAGTTTGTGCTGACAATCGGTCGTTCACTCTTTTAGAGCCTGTTTTAATTTTGCTTGAGATATGTTTTCAGGGATGTTTTCCGGTTTTTGCAAGGAGCATAGCGGGCTATGTGACGGGTAAAAACGGGGAAATAGACCGAGAAAAAACTCAAAACAGGTCAATAAAATTCCTGTAAATTTATTCAAGGAAAATTTAAACAGGGCACTTAATCTGCGCTAATCTGTATCATCTATAGTGGTTTCTGATGTTCCCTGTAGACTTTTTATAATTCCGGTACCATGCAGAATTTAGTCTCCGGAAAATCTTTCTTCAGATACCGTTGGATGAAGAGTTGTGTATCCTCCTGTATCGTCCGGTCCTCTACCGTCGGGTAGAGGTTGTAGAGAACGGTATCCAGTTTGATCCCCCGGTTTTTAATGGCTTCCAGGCTGAGCAATGTGTGGTTGATACTGCCCAGTTTGCCGGAAGTGACAAACAACAGCGGGTATTCCTTCTGCGCAATATAGTCAATCGTGAGCAATTCGTCGGTAAGCGGCACCATCAGGCCTCCGGCTCCCTCGAGCAGGACAACGTCATAACGGCGGCTCAACTCTTCTGTAGCACGTTCTATTTTGTCAAAGTCGATGGGACGTCCGTCTATGCGTGAAGCGAGGTGTGGAGAACAGGGGTAAGAGAAGATTTCGGGCATGGTCAGTCCTTCCCGGTCGTCATCAGTGGGGGCGATACCCATGATGCGGCGGTGCAGGTCGATGTCTTCCGAGTGGCCTGTATTGCCTGTCTGGATAAATTTCTGAGTAATGGTGCGTTGCCCTTTCCGGTTCAGTTCGCGTGCCAGGAATCCTGTGGCATAACTCTTGCCTGCATCCGTATCGATGCCGCTGATAAAATACACATTCTTTTTCATACTTCTTTTGTTTGAGACCCGCAGGTCGTTTTTCTTATCTCTTTTTTGCTATTATATAGATGGGGTGGTAGGTCAGTGAAACAGAACCTTTGCCGGGACTGAACAGACGCTCGTATTCCTGACAGAAGAGGTTCAGTTTGCTCCGGGTCCAGCTTTGGTTACAAGTACCTGTCACTCCGGTCTGCTTCAGATGATAAAGCACCTCCATCGGATTGTTGAAATTCAGTGAGATGACTTCTTCCTCTGTGTGCACAATGTCGTATAGTGCCGAGAGCGAGGTAGTCAGCTCTTCTCTCGAACGGTAGGCGAGTCCCTGTCCGGTCAGTTGGCGAATCTCCTTCATGTTTTCTTTTCCGAAAGTACTGAAGGCAATGTATCCCTGCGCATTCAGGATGTTTTCACATTTCCGGAAAAAAGCATCGGGATGTTTGAACCATTGCAGGACGGAACAGGAAGTGATCAGTTCCGTTCCGTGTGGGAAGTCAAGTGCTTCGGCATCTCCGGGCAAGAAGGAGACCCGCTCGTTCAGGATATCTCTGCAGCTATGGCGCATCTCTTCGCAAAGGTCGTTCAGCAGCAAGTGTTCCGGGCGGAACGAACGGAGTAGCAGACGCGAATAAGTACCCGTCCCGCAGCCGAACTCTACAACACGGCGGAGGGAGTGCGCAGGGAGGTGTTGCTGCAACAAACTGCACATTTTCCGGGCGATTTGTTGTTGTACCCGGGCTTCGTGCGGATAGGTGCCGATTGCTTTCGTGAAGCGTTGGGCGATCAGTAGTTTGGAGGAAGCAGCAGGAGCGAGATTTTCTTTCAATATCTTTTCGTCATAATGTGCTCCGTCATATCGCTGAATTTCATTGCAATATTTTTGCCAGGCCTGTTCCTGGTTCTTCGGTGGGAAGATATGATCGGATTCTCCGATGATTGCTTTATTCCAGACAAAGGTGGATGGGGGCAGTTCGCTGTATTGTCTGCCGATGGCCGCCAGTTCTTCTTTCAATTCTTCTACCGGTCGTTGGGGAGCTATTTCCAGGAAAGCTTGAAAGGCACTTCCCGATCCGCACATTCGCCGGCGGAACTTCTGTAGGGTCGCTTCATTGAGATTATTGAGTGTACCTTCAAATATGGCGGGAGGAATTCCCCGCATATCATCGATAGGGAAAGGTGTCCCGTTGATGGCAATGCTTTGCTTGAGGGGGAGGTTGCTGTCCGGCAACACTTGGGAAGCTGCCCATACCCCCATGGACCAGGCAACAACATAGATTCCCTCATACGTGGAGAGCAATGTGCTGTCAAAATCGAGAGAACGGTAATCATAGCAGATTATCAGATCTTTATTTGGGGGGAGATTGTGCATGAAGGGAGTTTCATCCATTCCCCATCCGGCAAAGAAGAGGAGAGCCTCTTTTCGGAGGGGAGGGCATCCGGCGACTTCACATCCGGTTCCTGTCTCAGAGTGAAGGGAGTTTACAGATTTTTGGGGTGGATATAGTCTTTTCAGTTTCATAAGTTTATTACTTTGATGATACAGGCCGTATTGTTGCTATCACTCTTTTCACTTCCTTTTCCGTTACGTCTGCCGTTAATGAAAAACGGATACGGGAAGTTCCTTCCGGTACCGTAGGCGGACGGACAGGCAACGCATAAAACCCTTTGCGTTGCAGCTCTTCTGCCATACGGACGGCGGAAGAACTTTCACCCGCGATCATGGGTACGATTTGGCTGGCCGAGGCAGAAAAGTATCCTTTCTCCTGGAGGCCGGTCCGCAAGTTGCTGCTGATGGCTGCCAGGTGTTCCCTCTTCTCCTGATATTCCGCCAGATGGCGCAGTACAAATGAGGTCCATTGCAGGGTGACAGGCGGGAGTGCAGTGGTGAAGATAAAGGGACGCATTTTATTTATCAGATAGTCCCGTATCACCTGCCTGCACACGATATATGCCCCATAGGAAGCCAGTGCCTTTCCGAAAGTGCCCACCAAAAAGTCGATATCCGATATGCATCCGTATGCTTCGGCACATCCCAGTCCGCCGGTTCCCCGGACACCGACAGCATGGGCTTCGTCTAAGTAAAGCAATACGTTCGGATACTTGCGTTTCAGTTTGACCAACCGGGGTAAGTCTGCTTCGTCACCATCCATACTGAAAATACTTTCGGTAACGATAATAACCTGTTCATATTCTTTGTGGTAAGTCTCTACTAGTCTTTCCAACTGGCTGTATTCGTTGTGCCGGTAGCGGATACATTTGGCATCTGATAGCCGAATGCCGTCTATCAGGCTGGCATGTATCAACTTGTCGGCCAGAATCAGTGTTTTTGTGTCGCATACGGCAGGTAGGATTCCGGTATTGGCATGATATCCGCAATTGAATACCAGTGCCGCTTCTGTTCCAAATAAGGAAGACAAGGTAGCTTCCAGTTCATCGTATGCGGCAAAATTGCCGGTAAGCAGGCGGGAAGAAGAGGAAGAGAACTTAATTTCTTCCGGCTTCACTGTCTGCCAGAAAGCTTTTAACAGTCCACTGTCGTTAGCCAACCCCAGATAATCGTTTGACGAAAGGTTTAGCATCCGTTGTCCCCCGATGATTACCTCTTTGCCCTGATGTACCAGGGTAGGAAGGGTGCGGAAGTTATCTTTCTTTTTAAGGAGTTGCAGCTCGTCAAGGAAACGGGTGAGTTCACCTCTTTCCGTTTCTTGGTTTTTATTCATATTTGTAATGTTTTTGATTTCACCACAGATTACACAGATTAACACCGATTTTTCAATCTGATTCCCAATGAAAAGAATCATTAATCTGTGGAAATCTGTGTAATCTGTGGTGAAACAGATTCGTTTCTAAATAGTTTGGGAACCGGGAAGGCCGTTACTTATGATCCTTATCATCCCTTCCGTGAGTTTGGTCAACTGTTCGGGCGTAATGATAAACGGAGGCATTACATAGATCAGTTTGCCAAACGGACGGAGCCAGATGCCTTCCTCCACAAAACGGCGTTGCAGGTATGCCATATTCACCGGTTCTTTCATCTCGATCACTCCGATGGCACCCAGTACACGGACGTCCGCTACCTGAGGGAGCTCACGTGCCGGAGCTAATTCACGGTTCAGTTGAGCTTCTATTCGTTTTACGTTTTCTTGCCAGCCGGAAGTTAGAAGTAACCGTACCGATGCGCAGGCTACGGCACATGCTAACGGGTTTCCCATAAACGTAGGCCCGTGCATGAATGCTCCCGGTGCATGGTTGGAGATGCAGTCTGCCACTTCATTGGTGGTCAGTACTGCCGATAAGGTCATGTATCCACCTGTCAATGCTTTGCCGATGCACATGATGTCCGGCTCTACTCCGGCATGTTCCCAGGCGAAGAGTTTTCCGGTACGTCCGAATCCGGTTGCTATTTCATCGAAGATCAACAGTACCCCATACCGGTGGCAGAGGCGCGCAGCTTCTCTTAAATATTCCGGATGGTAGAAACGCATGCCTCCCGCACCTTGTACAATGGGTTCGAGGATGAAAGCTGCCAGTTCATCGGCATGTTTCTCCAGCAGATGCTCCAACGGACGGATGTCTTCCGGGTTCCATTCATCTCCGAACCGGGAGGAGGGAGCAGGGAGGAAGTGGCGGATGGGAAGTGCCGAACCAAAGATACGGTGCATCCCCGTTACAGGATCGCATACCGACATGGCATTCCAGGTATCTCCGTGGTAACCGTTACGGATGGTGACGAAATTATTTTTCTCCGGTTTTCCGACTGCATACCAGTATTGTACGGCCATCTTCAGTGCAACTTCGACAGCTACGGAGCCGGAATCGGCATAGAATATCTTTTGCATGGAGGGCGGGACCAGCGGAAGCAACAGTTTGCCCAGTTCGATAGCCGGATCGTGCGTCAGTCCGCCGAACATGACATGCGACATCCGGCTGAGTTGATCTTGTACAGCCTGGTTTAATATCGGGTGATTGTATCCGTGCACCGCACACCACCACGATGACATTCCTTCGATCAGTGTCTGTCCGCTTTCCAGGGTGATGGTGGCACCGTCAGCCCGTTTCACCTTATATACCGGGAGCGGATTCGAAGTTGAAGTATACGGATGCCACAAATGTTCGCGGTCAAATTGTGAGTCGGCAAAGTGATATCCTTCCGAGAGAATCATCTCTTTATCATCCGATACCTTGGAGCCGAGTGTTGTCAGCAGATCGCCTACGATGGCGGAGTTGATGCCGATATAGAGGGATTTCCGGACGGCCTCTGGTGTCAGTTGCGAGCGTCCTCCGGCAAAGCGCAGGTAAGCCGCAGGGTTAATGAACCGGAAAAGAGCCACAGTGGTCAGTATCTCTTCTTCACTGAGAGGAGACTGATGCTCGAGCGGAGTGCCGGGTATGGGTTGCAGCAAGTTGATCGGGATGGATTGGATGTTGAGATCGCGGAGTGTGAAGGCAAATTCGATCCGTTGTTCCACAGTTTCGCCCATGCCGATGATGCCTCCGCAGCAGAGGTCCATCCCTACTCGTCGTGCGGCATGCAAGGTTTTCAGCTTTTGTTCCTGTGTATGCGTGGTACAGAGCGAGTCGAAGTGGGAAGGAGCCGTTTCGAGGTTACAGTGGTACCGGGTCACTCCGGCATCATACAATGCCTGCAACTCTTCTTCGTCCAACAGTCCGAGCGAAGCGCACAACCGGATAGACGAATGACGACGCATCCGCCGGGCCGCTACACAGAGCTCTTTCATGTTTTTGGGAGAAGGTTTGCGTCCACTGGTCACCAATGAAAAGCGGTTGATCCCTTGTGCTTCGTTGTATTTTGCTTGTCGCAGGCACTCTTCCGCGCTCACCAGATCGTATACATCGGCCTTGGTCTTGTAGTGAGACGACTGGGCGCACCATTTACAATTTTCCGGACACCGCCCTGAGCGGGCATTGATGATGGAACACATGTCGAACTCCTGCGAAGCGCAGGCGGTGGTGATGTCGTGTGCGGCATCATACAACTCTTCTTTACGGGGATAGAGCGCCAGCCATTCGGCCTGCTCTCGGCTGATAGCCGTTCCTTGTAATACTTGGTTTTTTATTTCTTCGATAGTCATAGGGTGGGGATATTAAAAAAGAGGTTGCCGGTCCCATCGGGATGGGAGGCAACCTCTTTAGGTGTAATGTATGAGGCGGATGTCACAACAGTTGACTGTGCGGCACCGGCATAAGAATATTTGGATGATTGGAGTTGAGTAAGAAGCAAGAGCAATGGTTCGGGAGATAACGTGAGGTTCTCCCAATCTTCTTCCGGAACGGAATCTTCTGTTTCCCGTTGCGGATCAAGTCCGGTTGTATGCGGAGTTTGTTGCTTGCACAACGCACATTCGGTGATGTTCTTTCTCAACTGTCCGATGGTGACACACAAACCCAGGGTGGCAAATATAGCATAAGCCTTCCGGCTCCACTGGCGGAAGCGGATAAACGAATGTGATATGTACCTTTCTTTTTTCATAAGCCGTATGGTGATATCGGGTCATCGGACGGCGGCAAAGCTACAAAGAATCTACGGAATGACCAAGGGATAGCATCGGTTTGCCGGTGGATTATTTGTTGGAAAGATTACTGCTTGTTGATATTCTTCGCATATTTTCCAGAGTTGCCGTGCGTGTTGCCTCCCGGATGTCATGACCTCCCTGGAGACTTGTAGGGCAGATTATTCCCGAACGTGGTCACTGTTGGGCGGAGACGTGGTCACTGTTAGGCAGGGACAAGCCTATTGTACGGACAGGTATCGAGTATGATATTTAATGTAAATGATTATGATTGTCTGACTCCGGAATCAAGGAACAGATGAAGGATATCTTCCCTACCACAAAGACGGTATAAGAATCCCTTATAAAGGGGATTTCAAGAACAATCCCCATACTCTACTTTTGCAGCAGGAAATGATCCGTGAAAATTAATTAAAAAATGTAGGTGGCTTTTGACACACCTTCAAGAATAAGATAACAATTTCAAGCCTTTTAACAACAATCTGCCGGATTGTGTGTTAAACAAAAGATTCTAATTTAAACATAACTAAACTTAAGGTATGAAGACCAATTTACGTCTATTATTTACGTTGCTCTTTGTCGTTTCGGTTGTTGCATTACGTGCCGGAACAATGAATGACATACGTGTTTCGGGCACTGTTGTGTCCGAAGGAGACCCGTTGCCCGGTGTGTCGGTATTAGTGAAAGGAACCGGCGTCGGTACTATTACCGGTATTGACGGCAAGTATTCCATCAATGTTCCGTCCGATGGTACGCTGGTATTCAGTTTTATCGGACTGAAATCTGTGGAACATAAAGTGGGAGGACGCTCAGTGATCAATGTCGAGCTGGTGCCCGACAGTAAGCAATTGGAAGAAGTAATGGTAGTAGCCTATGCCACTGCCAAGAAATATAGTTTCACCGGTGCCGCCTCTACCGTTAAAGGTGACGAGATAGCGAAGTTACAAACCTCGAGCGTATCACGTGCCCTTGAAGGAACCGTAGCCGGTCTGCAGGCAAGTGCCGCAAGCGGTCAGCCGGGTACCGATGCCACAATCCGTATTCGCGGTATCGGATCCATCAATGCATCCAGTGCACCTCTCTATGTAGTGGACGGTGTGCCCTATGACGGTAGTGTGAACTCTATCAACCCCGAAGATATCGCATCGATGACCGTTCTGAAAGATGCGGCCTCAGCTGCTTTGTACGGTTCGCGTGGAGCCAACGGTGTGATTATTATCACCACCAAGCAGGGGCAAAGCGATTCGAAGACTACAGTGAACGTGAAAGCCAGCTTCGGTGGTTCCAATCGTGCGGTACGTGATTACGACCGGATCGGCACCGATCAGTATTTCGAACTTTATTGGGAGGCTTTGCGTAACCAATATGCACTGGATACAAAGAACTATACTCCTCAGACAGCAGCTATCAAAGCTTCTAAAGACTTGGTAGGAAAGCTGATGGGGGCCGGCCCCAATCCTTATGGCTCTAAATATCCTCAGCCGGTAGGTACGGATGGAAAATTGGCGGATGGGGCCGTTCCGCTCTGGAACTTCGACTGGCAGGATGCCATGGAGCAGCAGGCACTTCGTACGGAACTGGGACTGAATGTTTCAGGAGGCGGCAAAACCAATCAATACTACTTCTCTGCCGGATACCTGAATGATAAAGGTATTGCGTTGGAGTCCGGTTATGAACGCTTTAATCTCCGATCGAACGTGACAAGCCAGATGACCAAGTGGCTTCGGGGAGGAGTGAACATGAGTTTTGCCCACTCTTTGCAGAATTATCCCGTATCATCGGATACGAAAACAAGTAACGTCATCAATGCCGGCCGTTTGATGAACGGATTCTATCCTATCTATCAAATGAACGAAGATGGAACCTATAAACTGGATTCCGAGGGACAGCGGATATATGATTTCGGTTCTTACCGTCCTTCCGGTTCGATGGCTAACTGGAACCTTCCGGCCACATTGCCCAATGATAAGTCGGAACGTATGAAAGATGAATTTTCAGGACGTACTTTCCTTGAAGTTACCTTTATCGAAGGGCTGAAGTTTAAGACCAGTTTCAACTTTGACCTGATCAACTATAATTCACTCGACTATACCAATCCTAAAATAGGGCCGGCTGTTAACACCGGAGGTTCATCGAGCCGTGAAAACGACCGTACTTTCTCGTGGACCTGGAATAATATCCTGACTTATGACAAAACCCTCGGAGAGCATCATTTCAATCTGCTGGCCGGACAAGAAGCCTATTCCTACCGTTACGATGTGCTGCGAGCATCCCGTTCGAACATGGCATTGCCTGATTTTCCCGAACTGGCTGTCGGTTCGTTGGTAACCGGAGGGACAGGATACCGCGTAGATTACTCGTTGGTGGGATATTTCCTAAATGCCCAATATGACTATCAAAGCAAATATTTCTTCTCGGGTTCGTATCGGCGGGACGGGTCTTCCCGTTTTGCTCCCGAAACCCGTTGGGGTAATTTCTGGTCCGTCGGTGCTTCCTGGCGTATCGACCGTGAAGATTTCATGGTAGCTGCGAGCGACTGGCTTTCTGCCCTGACTTTGAAGGTCAGTTATGGTGCGCAGGGTAACGATAACCTGGGAACGTATTATGCCAGCAGCGGACTTTATTCGGTGGTAAGCAATAATGGGGAGAATGCGTTGGTATCCGATCGTCTGGCTACACCAAAACTGAAATGGGAAACCAACCTGAACTTCAATGCCGGCATAGACTTCTCGTTGTTCAACAACCGATTCTCCGGTTCGTTCGATTTCTTCCAGCGGCGTTCGAAAGATTTGCTCTATTCCCGTCCGCTGGCTCCCTCGCTCGGTTATAATTCAGTAGACGAGAATGTAGGCGAACTGAAGAATACCGGTGTTGAAATCGATCTGAAAGGTACCTTAATCCATACCCGGGACTTTATGTGGCGATTGGGGCTTAACCTGACACATTATAAGAATGTCGTGACCGACCTTCCATTGAAAGATATGCCTGTAAGCGGAGTTCATAAACTGGCTGTGGGACGTTCTGTCTATGATTTTTACATGAAGCAATGGGCGGGTGTTGATCCGGAGAACGGCGATCCGTTGTGGTACAAAAATGTGAAAGATGCCAATGACAAGATCACCGGACGTACGACTACCAATGACTATGCCCAAGCGGATTATTACTATACCGGCAAATCATCCTTACCCAAAGTGTACGGAGGATTTAATACCGCTTTCTCGTATAAAGGCTTTGAACTGTCCACCATTTTTGCCTATAGTATCGGTAATTATATTGTGGACCGTGACGTAACTATGCTGTGGCATAACGGAAGTTCTACCGGACGTGCCTGGTCGACAGAGATTCTGAACCGTTGGACACCGGAGAATCGATATACTGATGTGCCGGCTCTGAAAACCGTATCGAACAGTTGGAATGCAAATTCCACCCGTAACCTGTTCAATAACTCGTTCCTGCGGATGAAGAATATCACATTATCGTATAACTTCCCGCAACCGATGATAAAGAAAATCAGCCTGAACAGTCTGCAATTGTTTGTGCAGGCCGATAATCTGCTTACCGTTTCGAAGAATCAGGGACTCGACCCCGAACAGGATATCAGTGGACTGACGTATTACCGTTATCCGGCCATGCGTTCCATTTCCGGAGGAATCAATGTTTCGTTCTAAGGCTTTAATCCCCGGAAAAGGGCTGTTGCAATCATATGCTCCGCCCTGGTTTAATCATGCATAAATCACATATAACAGATATAGTAAAGTATAAAATAACAGATGATATGAGAACAATACGATTTAACAATAACAGACATATCTCTTCTTCTCCTCTTCTTCGGACAGAGGGTGGGAGAGAGGCTTCCGTGAGTAATACCTCCGGAGATAAGATCCCTAAAGGTAAGTTTTCCTTTCTCCTTCTCTTCTTCCTTTTGTTTCTGGGGAGTTGCAGCAGCGACTTCCTCGACAATAAGCCGACAGATGCCGTAGATTCCGGCCTCGTACCTGTACCTTCGAATGCCGAACGCATCTTTAACGGTGCGTGGTACAATCTGTTCGAATATGGTACCACTTATGCCAACATCGGCTATCGTGCTTTGATGTGCCTGGACGACATGATGGCTGACGACGTGGTTTCGCGCCCTATGTATGGGTTTAATTCTTCTTATCAGTTCAATGACGTGGTGATGCCTTCCGACGGACGTACCACTTTCGCCTGGTATCTGATGTATAAGACCATTGACAACTGTAATACGGCCATTTCTATTCAAGCTACCGGAGACGATGATACACCTGAGTTCCGGCATGCCCAGGGACAGGCACTTGCCGTACGTGCTTTCTGTTATCTTCATTTGGCACAGCATTATCAGTTCACCTATCTGAAAGATAAGAATGCTCTTTGTGTACCGTTGTATACCGAACCGACCAATCCGAATACCAAACCTAAAGGAAAGGCAACGCTCGAAGAGATCTATACACAGATCATCAATGACCTCAACCGTGCCAAAGGACTTCTTGACGGTTATGTACGTCCGAATGACAAGTCGAAATACAAACCTAACACCGATGTGGTAAACGGACTTCTGGCCCGTACTTATCTGCTCACCGGACAGTGGGACGAAGCCGCCAAAGCCGCATTGGAAGCTGCCAAAGGTTACACTCTGATGACGGATGCCAAAAACTATATGGGCTTCAACGATATATCGAATACCGAGTGGATCTGGGGACATCCGCAATCTGTCAGCCAGTCCGATGCCAGCTATAACTTCTATTATCTGGATGTGGTAGAACCCGATTCATACAATAGTTTTATGGCCGATCCGCATTTCAAGGACACCTTTACCGAAGGTGATATCCGTCTGGAATTGTTCCAGTGGATGCGTGAAGGTTATCTGGGATACCGCAAGTTCCGCATCCGTTCCGACCAGACGGGCGATATTGTCATCATGCGTTCTGCCGAAATGTATTTGATAGCTGCCGAAGCCTTGGCGCGTAAAGGTCAATTGGGCGAAGCCGTAAAACCGCTCAATACTTTGAGAAACGCCCGCGGACTGGCCGATTATGATCTTACCGGAAAAAATCAGGAGCAGGTGATTGATGAAATTCTGATGGAACGTCGCCGTGAACTTTGGGGTGAAGGATTTGGCATTACTGATGTTCTCCGTACACAACGTCCTGTGGTACGTGTCGCTTTGACCGAAGATGAAGCTGCCAAAGAATATGATTGCTGGCAACAGAACGGTACTTATAAAAAATATCATCCGGAAGGTCATTGGTTTACCAGCTTCCCCGATGGAACGAAGTTTGTGCCCAATAGCATATATTATTTGTATTCTATTCCTGAAAAAGAAACGAATGCGAATCCGAATCTGAAATAAGAAATCATAGTCAACTGATTTTATATGAACTGTTTCTGAAAAATCAGATAGATTAATATAATAGACGAAAGGTGTGTCATAACTCTACGGTGAATAAGAGTTGCGACACACCTTTTTTATCAATATCGTTAATGGTTAACTGAATATATACACAATGATTCCCGTTATGACTACATAAGCCAGTGCATAAGGAATGGCTGCTTTCAGGATCTCTCCCTCCTTACCTTGCTGGTTGCCTGCTGATGTGGCGATAGCAATACTTTGAGGAGAGATGATTTTACCTCCTGTCGCACCTACCGTATTGGCGGCCGATAGCCAGTCGGGACTGACATTGATATGCCCTGCTACGCTGGCTTGCAGCTTTCCGAAGAGGATGTTCGAGGAGGTATCACTTCCGGTGATGAAGGTACCCAAACAACCGATAACCGGAGCAAAGAGAGGGTAGAGGCTTCCGGTAGCTGTGGCGAGTGCAGTGGCAATCACGGAAATCATGCCTGCCGTATCCATAATGGTAGATAAACCCACCAGGCAGATAACGGTAACGAATGTTTTTTTCAACTGCTTTACAGTGTTCCATAATACAATGAACAGTTCTTTCACTTTAGCTCCCTGTATCAGACCGCCTACAAACGTGCCTACAAAAAGCAGAACTCCGGCATGTGTCAGCCAGGCGATGGTATAATTCACGGTGGAGTCATTGATGGGGAGGCTGATGCGTGTCACCCAATTGTTTTCGAGCGTACTTCGGAGGCCCGGAAAAAGCGGACTGGTCAGTATGATCAGTAACAAAATCAGCAGATAGATGCTCCAGGCATTCAGGATATCTTTCCCTTTCAGTGCGTTCTGCTGCGCTTTCTCTTTTTTGGGGGCAGTCAGTTTGCCATAAATGACGATAACGGCGATAGACAAGATACTGCCGATGATAGCCGGTGATTCGGCTCCCATATATCGGGCCGCAACGTACTGGCTACCTAAAGATACAGCGCCTACCAGCAGTGCCAGAAATAGGTTTTTGGGTAATGATTTTATTTTCGGGTCGGTCAGGAAGAGTAGTACCAACGGTATCAGGAACATTAGTACGGAAAGTTGCAGTACGACGTTCGTACTCAGCACCTGTACATCCAGATTGGTTTCTTTGGCAAGTACCAGTACCGGTGTACCTATGGCACCGAAAGCCGTAGCCACACTATTGGCTATCAAGCTGACGGTGGCTGAAAAGATGGGTTTGAATCCCAGGCTGATCAGGATAGCGGCGGGGATGGCAACAGCTGTACCAAAACCTGCCATGGCTTCAAGTAACCCTCCGAAACCCCAGGTAAGGAGCAGTACCTGGATACTTTTATCGGTAGAGATGGAAGAGAATTGTTGTTTGATAATCTCCATCTTCTCTGTTTTCAGCAATACATTGTAGCTGAAGATAGCCATCAGGATGATAATCAGGATGGGAGAAACCGCTTTCAGTGCACCGTATACGAATGAAAATACCAAGTTATCTACCGCATAATGGAATCCGAAAAGAGCTATCAGTATAGTTACTATCAGGGAGATGACGCTACTTTTGTCACCCGGCATTTTAAAAAATGCCATTAATACAATCAAGAGCAATACCGGAACGATGGCAAGGATCAGTGTCATAATTGTCTGTTTTTAATAGTTGATGTTTAAGTTAAGATATTGATATAACAAAACCGGAACCTGTTTTGACGGATGAAATAATTATTTTTTTGCTGTATAGCGTTAAATAAAAAAAGGTGTAGCCTTCCGCATGGAAAGGCTACACCCTTTGGTCCGGATAGCTACACCCTTTTTATCGGATGGCTACACCCCAATACCGGGGATTTATTTTTTCTTCATATTCAAGATCTGTTGCAGTTGCTGTAGGTTGGCTTTAGCGGCCTCGTTACCCATCTGGGCAGCTTGGTTGAAAGCAGCGATGGCGCGTTGTACATCTCCATTGAGGAAGTTGTATACACCTACGTTGTTGATGAATTCTGCTGTTTGATGGTTGGCTTTATCCATATATTTGATTGCGTTTTCCAGATCTTTCTTGGTCAGTGATACGGCTGCGGCATTCAGGTTGGCTACTTCATCGTTCGGATACATGCGTACGGCAATGTCGAATACATTCACAAAATCGTTGCTTCCTTTCGGATAACTGTTGGCTACCTGATACATCTCGTTCAGACTCAGATATTTCGGGTTGACTTTTATCACCACCCGTCCTTGTTCTACATCGAAGTTGGCTACGGTGTAGTCTATCTTGCAGTTCACTTTGCGGAGTCCCGGATAAATCTCTTTCAGCATTGTGCGATAAGGAGCACCGCCGTCCACGCGCATGATTTCCTGTTTGCGACGCGCATCGTCAGTCGTATTCTTGATGATACCGATAAATTTATCTTTATCCTTCATGGACGATTTTTCCAATGCTTGTACCAATCCGTCCCAATTTTCACCACCAAAAGTTACTTTGTAAAGTTTGCCGGGAACTTTTTCGTTGGTAGTCAGATAATTCTTCAGAGCTTCGGCACGTTTCTGCGACAGTTGTTCGTTGAATTTCAACGGACCCTCCGGTGAAGCGAATCCTTCGATACTGATTCCTGTTACTGTCAGGTTCTTGTCATTCTGAATCTTGTCGAACATAGCATGAATGTTCATCAGCTCTTTGTGGTTATTCATGAATTCCGGCTGGATCACAGCTTTGCTGACAGGAAAGTCGAGGTGAGCTTCATACTGTTCGCTACGGTTTTTCACCACCTCCACAGTCGGCTGAATATAAGCAACCACCGGTATCATGGCACTCAGGCGTTTCGCTTCGGTAGAAACGTCGTTTGTTATCAGCTCCTGAGCAAGCATCTCTTCGTTGTTGCCGCAGCCGCATAGATTTTCTACCAGATTCAATGAAGCATTTGCCATCCAGGGTTCGTAAGGGATCACCTGGGCATAGTTGAGCACTTCTCTTTTATTATAAGGAATTACGATTCCTGCAGGTAGTTCGCGGCTGATGGCTAATCCGCGCAAATAAGCCTTCTGACGGCGTTTGCCGTTGATGATGATCTCTTCCAGCGCTACGTTGTGCTGTCCGTCTGTCAGGAGCGGAGTAAGTGTGAGCATACGTTCGGGACTGACTGTCAGATTTTTCATATCGATCTTCATGTCTACATAAAGCGAATTGCCCTGTTGCCATAATGAAACATCGGATAGACTGATGGCATCTTTAAAAAATTTCTGGGCACTGGCCGGCATTACTACTGCGAGGGCCAAGAGGAAGTATATGATTTTTCTTTTCATTGTTACTGTTGGTTTAGTTTTTTATAATTGGTTCCGGTGAATGCGGGACGTTTACTTGATGGTATAAATGATGCTGAGTCCGACTTTGGTCGGTCCGAAATAATTCTTGTTGTTGTGCCCCAGCTTTTCACCACACTTGCCACATGCGTATTTGTCATAGTCCAGGCGGGCATATCCTGCACCGATAGTGGCTTCCATACTCCAGCGGTTTTTCAGTATCCAATGGTAGCCGTAAGAGATACCTGCACCATAGATCTTGCCGTCATAGCGGTAGTTGCCCAACCCGAAGATGTCGAGATTGCTCATGTTAACATCGGCATAATGGCCATGGAGACCGAAAAAACTACCGTTGAAACGTTCGCAAAGCCAGTAGCGGAGTTCAGGTTGTACCAGCCAGTGCTTGATCTGTCTGTCTTTGGAAAATTTCCAGGGATTGTAGTTGCCCGATACATCAAGAGTGAGTTTTTTCGCCAAGGCTACTTCAAATCCCAGGTTCGGAGTACTGGTGGCCCAGTAGAGGGCATTGGTTTTGATGGCGAACTTGGGAAGATAAGTTTTTGTTCCCTGCTCTTGTGCATGTATGCTTGTGGCAAATACAAGCAGGAAGCATGCTGCTAAAAAATGTTTGATTGTTCTCATTTTCATTTTGGTCTAGGTTTTTACATAAACTATTTGCGAGATTAAACGTCTGGGAGGGGAAGTTTGTTGACTCATACTCAAAATAATGTTATAGGACATGCACGCTAACATTTTTAAGCAAATAATTGTTATCTTAATAAAGTCAGGATTCCAAACTTTTCATTTTCTCCGGGAAAGAGGGTGAAAATAAACAAGCAATTGTAACTTGGATTACATCTGTTCTCTTTTTTACATGCTAATTTTACATATACTTTAAAATAATAGCCTATGAAAGAGCTTATCAATCGCCTGGAAGAGTTGAACAGGCAAGCCGAAAAAGGTGGTGGAGACGCCCGTATCGAGAAACAACATTCTGTCGGAAAATTGACGGCACGTGAACGTATCGACCTGCTTCTGGAGAAAGGATCGTTTATTGAACTCGATAAACTGGTGACCCATCGTTGTACGGATTTCGGTATGGAGAAACAGAAAATATCCGGTGATGGAGTTGTAACCGGATATGGTATGATCGGCAAACGGCTTGTGTATGTTTTTGCTCAGGACTTCACCGTTTTTGGCGGTGCATTGTCCGAAACGTATGCCAGGAAGATTTGTAAAGTGATGGATATGGCTATGCAGATGGGAGCACCCATCATCGGGCTGAACGATTCGGGAGGAGCCCGTATTCAGGAGGGAGTCCGTTCGCTGGCCGGTTATGCGGAGATATTCCTGCGTAATTCTTTGGCTTCCGGTGTCATCCCTCAGATCAGTGCCATCATGGGTCCGTGTGCGGGTGGGGCGGTCTATTCGCCTGCATTGACCGATTTTATCCTGATGGTGAAAAATTCCGGTTATATGTTTATCACCGGTCCCGATGTGGTGAAGAGCGTGACACAAGAAGAAGTCAGCAAAGAAGATCTGGGAGGGGCGGATGTCCATACCATGAAGTCGGGGGTGGCACACCTCTCTGCCGAAAATGATATTGAATGCATCAATTACATTCGTGAACTGATTTCTTATCTGCCCGGAAATAATATGGAAGAGCCTCCGTTTGTTGCTACTACCGATTCTCCGACGAGGCTTACACCCGAACTGTCGGATCTGGTGCCTACCAATCCTAATCAGCCGTATGATATGAAAGAGATGATCCGTGCAGTGGCGGACGATAACAGTTTCTTTGAATTGCAGGAAGAGTTTGCCCGTAACATCGTTATCGGTTATATTCGCCTGAACGGGAAGACGATAGGGGTGGTGGCCAATCAGCCGTTGGCATTGGCCGGAACGCTCGATATCAATGCCTCTGTTAAGGCAGCCCGTTTTGTCCGTTTCTGCGATGCGTTCAATATTCCATTGCTCACACTGGTAGATGTACCGGGATTCCTTCCGGGGGTAGATCAGGAGTATGGCGGCATCATCCGCAACGGTGCCAAGTTGCTTTATGCCTATTGTGAAGCTACGGTGCCGAAGGTTACGGTGATTGCCCGTAAAGCTTATGGCGGAGCTTATGATGTAATGAGTTCCAAGCACATCAGGGGAGATGTGAATCTGGCTTATCCCACTGCCGAAATAGCCGTGATGGGCCCCGATGGAGCGGTGAACATTCTTTTCCGTAAAGAGATTGACAAAGCTGCCGACACTGAAGCCAGGCGTAAAGAGTTGCAGGATGACTATCGCAGCAAGTTTGCCAACCCCTACCGGGCTGCCGAGTTGGGCTACGTGGACGAGGTGATCGATCCGGCCATAACCCGTATGCGCCTGATACGCAGTTTTGAGATGCTCGCCAACAAGCGGCAGTCTAATCCGCCTAAGAAACATTCAAATCTTCCACTTTAAAGCAGAGGAGAACATCGTATGATAAAAAAGATATTAGTTGCGAATCGTGGCGAAATAGCCATGCGTATTTTCCGTACCTGCCGGGTAATGAATATTGCCACAGTGGCTATCTACACCCGGGTAGATCGGGGTGCCTTGCATGTGCGTTATGCCGAAGAGGCTTATTGTATTTCCGATTCTCCGGAAGATACGTCTTATCTGAAACCGGAAAAGATTCTGCAAATAGCCAAAAAGACAGGAGCTGCCATCCATCCGGGATATGGCTTTCTGTCTGAGAATGCGGACTTCGCCCGTCGTTGTGAGGAAGAAGGGGTAATCTTTATTGGTCCGAGTGCCGATATTATTGCCCGAATGGGTATCAAGACTGAGGCCCGCCGGATTATGCGTGAAGCCGGTTTACCGATCGTACCGGGCACGGAAGATCCGGTGAAAGGCATTGCCGAAGCCAAAAAGGTGGCTGCCGAAGTAGGCTATCCCATCATGCTGAAAGCACTGGCCGGGGGTGGTGGAAAAGGTATGCGTCTGGTACGCAGTGAAGAAGAAATGGAGACGGCATTGCGCCTTTCACAGTCTGAAGCCGGAACGTCGTTTGGCAACGATGCTGTTTATATTGAAAAATATATCGAGAATCCCCATCACATTGAAGTGCAGATACTGGGAGATAAATATGGAAATGTAATTCATCTTTATGAACGGGAATGTTCCATTCAGCGACGCAATCAGAAAGTAATTGAAGAATCGCCTTCTCCTTTTGTGAAGCCCGAAACACGTGCCAAGATGCTGAAGGTTGCAGTGGAGGCCTGTAAGCGGATTAATTATTACAGTGCCGGAACGCTGGAGTTCATGATGGATAAAGACCAGAATTTTTATTTTCTGGAAATGAATACCCGCCTGCAGGTGGAACATCCGGTGACGGAAGAGTGTACCGGGGTCGATCTGGTACGCGACATGATACTGGTAGCTGCCGGCAACCGTCTGCCTTACAGGCAAGAAGATGTCGAGTTCCGGGGAGCTGCCATTGAATGTCGCATTTATGCCGAAGATCCCGAGAATAACTTCATGCCTTCGCCCGGGGTGATAACCGTTCGTGAAGCTCCCGAAGGACGTAATGTCCGTTTGGACAGTGCGGCTTATGCGGGATTTGAGGTTTCGCTGCATTATGATCCGATGATTGCAAAGCTCTGTTGTTGGGGACGTAATCGTGATTCGGCTATTTCGAACATGGCCCGTGCGTTGCGCGAATATAAGATTCTGGGTATCAAGACTACGATTCCTTTCCATCAGCGTGTGTTGAAGAATGCGGCTTTCCTGAAAGGAGAGTACGATACTACCTTTATCGATACGCGCTTCGATAAGGAAGACCTGAAACGCAGGCAGAATACCGATCCGACAGTAGCGGTGATTGCTGCTGCGCTGAAACATTACGAAGAAGAGAAAGAGGCTGCTTCACGCGCCACTACGCTTCCGGTAGTAGGAGATTCGCTTTGGAAATATTACGGCAAGTTGCAAATGACTGCCAATAACTATTAAACTCAGAATGCTTATGACAACAATATTAGCAACTTATTATGCCAAAATACAGGATGTGCCCGACAGCGAGTATAAAGTGGAGATTCTGGAAGACGGGCCGGTGAAGAAAGTGGCTGTTAACGGGAAAGTGTATGATGTGGACTACAACGTAGGGGGTGACTCTATCTATTCCATTATCATCAATCATCATTCGCACGGAGTACAGATATCTCCGACTTCCCATTCCTCTTATACCATTATGAATAAGGGGGAACTTTATCAGATCGAGCTGAAAGGAGAACTCGAGAAGATACATAATGCCCGTAGCGGAGCAGATGCCGTAGGGCGTCAGGTAGTTGTAGCTCCCATGCCGGGCGTTATCCTGAAAACTTACGTCAGGAAGGGAGATGAAGTGAAGAAGGGTGATCCGCTGTGCGTACTGGTTGCCATGAAGATGGAAAACGAAATTCGTTCGGTGGCCGATGGGGTGGTAAAAGAGATTTTTGTGGAGGAGAATACGAAAGTGGGGCTGAACGACCGTATCATGGTGGTTGAGTAGTAAGAGTAGAAACCGCAAGGGCTCTGGAAGTATGATCTTTCAGGGCCCTTATCGTATGATGTATCAACTGTCTCTATAAAGTGACATTTGCGAAGAGCAGGGTTGTCAGACTCTATTCTTGTATATTTCTCCTCCTTTCATGATCATTATGAAATTCTTTTCCGGATCTCCCAATAGGGTAATGTCTTTCAGTACGTCTCCATCTACCAGAATTAAGTCTGCCCAGGCATCTTCTTCTATAACACCCAATTTCCCGGGATAGGGATTTCGTGCACCGGACAGAGCCAGCAATTCCGCATTATCATGTGTTACCATCTTGAGAATTTCAAAGTTACTGAACCATTGTCTTAATTTAAGGATTCCCTGATTCTGATTCTTCGTGTTGGCAGGATTGAACAGTAAATCTGTTCCCCATGCCAGCTTGACGTTGTATTTCTTTGCCAGTTGATAGGTTTGGTCCGTACCTTGAACTACCAAGGCATGCTTCTCCTGTTGTTCTTTTGTCGGGAATTGATTATCTCCTAAAGTGAAGGGTTGCATACTGAGCCATATCTCTTTCTCTGCGATCAGCTGCATGGTGGGTTCGTCAATCAGATGGCCGTGCTCGATGCTTTTTACACCTGCATGGATAGCTCGTTGAATAGCTCTGGGCACATAGACATGCACCATTACGTATGTTCCTGCATCTTCCGCCGCTTTAACGGCAGCATGAATCTCTTCCTCGAAGAACTGTGTATCTTCCAACCGATCATACAAGGAAGCTACCCCGCCGCCTGTCATCAATTTAATCTGGCTGGCTCCCAGGCGGAGATTATTGCGTGCGGCGACGGTCACGGCGTCTATTCCGTCGGCGATAATGGCAGCTCCCATCTTTTCGGTATGCGTCAGTCCGCAACAGTCAAAGGGACGGGGTTCGTCATATACCGCCCGGAAATCTCCATGCCCTCCTGTCTGGGAGATAAGAGAGCCACTGGGATAAATGCGTGGTCCGGAAAGGATTCCTTCGTCGATGGCCCGTTTAAGCCCGAAGACCGGACCACCTGCATCCCGGATGGTTGTGAAGCCGCGGAGTAGGGTAGCTCGAGCTTCTTGTCCGGCTTTGAACTGCGTATAGGCGGTGTCTGCAGTAAGCAGATCCATCATCGTATTGCATGACATATAAGCATGCCAGTGTGCGTCGATCAGTCCGGGCATCAGGAATTTTCCCTTTCCGTCAAGAATGGTAACATTGGGAATTCCGTCTGTAGGGATCGGACTTTCTGAAACGGTTTTAATCCGGCTGTTTACCACCAGCACATTTCCCCGGCCGGTCTGTTCGCTGCTTCCATCGAAAATTTGAACGTTATTGATTAAAATACTATTGTCCATGATACATTATTAATAGGTGAATACTGTTGGTATAACCCGTCTGAGGATTATTAGTTTAGCTGCAGGACTGATAAACTTCGTTAAGTGAGAGATTTATTCCGGTCTCTTCCTAAAAAACTTTACTCAATATGGGATGACTTTCTGTCTGATGATTTCTATCAATGTATTGGGCGTTTTATTTCGTATCGTTAATCAACAGAAATCTTCCGTCCGGTCAGGATTATTAAAATGAAATAATTAGAAAGTTCTAATAACTTTCTACATTGCAGTGTTTATAGGGATTCTAGGCATAGATTGCTTCCATTTGATAGACTGTATTTTAAGCTCGAATGATATCGGGTTGAACCTATTCTTTTTGCTATACGTTCTCTTTTTATAGACGAAGTAACTAAACCCGTCACATTTCAGCCGGTAAATGTGGCATATTGTCTCACTTTTAAACATATATGAATATGAAAACTTTATTCATTTTTCTATTTGTTTTGCTTGCATTTTACTCCTGCGATACGGATGAACCGATCAGCGCAGAAGACTTATCGGCTGCAACCGGTACTAATACGGATGAGGTCGATGTAGCTTCCAGGTCGGGCAGCTATCTGATCTGGCTTAATGGAATGAGTGCGGAAACAAAGAAAGTTGCAGATCAACTGCAAACCGTGAACCACTATGACAAGATGGTGGCTTTTAATGATTTACCAGGGACAGACAAGGTGGAAACCTTGGAAACCATGGCAAAAGATTCTTTGAACGATCTGACAATTGTAGGCAGTGTTGCCGATTTCATAGCAGGTACTTACAGTCCTGAGATGATACAGGACATCCGTCACAATCGTCAGGGAGTCATCTTAATTGCCAAAGACGGTAAGGGAGAAGATTTGAAGGCGCAAATGCTTAAACTTTTCGGGCTTTATGTAGATAAGGGATATTATAAAGTCAGCTTTCCGCGTGAACAGCGCTATGCCTATTATGACGCAAACGATCCGGATGCTTTGAAGAAGCTTTGCGGAACGGGTGGTCTCAATCCTCACACCCGTAGCATGTTGGGCTCTCCCGGACCGACGGATGATCCTTCGGCTCCTGAAGTTACCGAACGGGCTTTGCATGCTATGAAGAAGATCTATATCAGCAATCGGTATTATGTATATACCAGTGATTATAAATATCACATGACCGGATATGAGACGCTATTACCCTATACGGCTGATATCAAAGAGTATCTCCCGAGGGATGATAAAAAGTATGATGGGATGGTCGATCGCGAATGGACCATTGATGCTTATAATCTGCGTATTTACGCACCGACCAATGGAGATAATATGCTTGCTGTTTATAGTTCGGGCGGAAATGGTTTTTCCAACAGGCTCGACCATTCATTGGTATCTTTGAATAATGCACCGATGTATGAACTTTGGGCGTTGATATGGGGATTGCGAAACAATGCTTATACAAAGATTAATATCCGTGACGACCAAAGTTCACAGTTGAATCTCAAACTGATTGACTTTGCGCCGGGTTTGCCGGAGACAGAGAGTACCATTGAGCATGCATACGAAAAGAGCGTGGGATTTGATTTGGGAGCGACTCCGGTTTTAAAGGGTGAGTATCGTTGGGGCAAGTCCATTACATATCAGTTGGCGGAAATGACCCGTGAGGTGACTCGTACCATTACCGATGCCGAGATGAGTTATTGCTGGAAGTGGTATCCTGAAACGCTTTTCCGGGGTAGCAAGGCTATGAATGCAGAGGGGATGATCGATGCTGTTACTATGATTTCGCCTGCATGGTATGATATTCTCTATGATCATGTGGCGGGAACTCCGGGTACGGATAATCCTTTCTGTGACTATGACAACGACTTGCAGTTTAACCAGAATCTGCTCAATTACGAGCAGCAATGCGCCATTACTGCCCGGACAACCGGTGCGTCGGCCGGTGTTGTAGCCATCGAGATAACCGATGGAATGGTCTTACAGCGTGGAGGAGCTTGGTTTACGAGTTGGGGAGCGGCGGTGATTCATTCTTTGCCGAGCAGTGCCGGAACAGCTTACAATACCACTGTGGATGTACACAAAACCACTACAGTGTGGATAGACTATAATAACTGGTAAAACGAACCATTAAAAAAAGATTATGATGAAAACAAAAATGATATATATGATACTTCTGTTCTCAAGTATTCTTTTCGGGGGATGCGTTAGGGATGTCATTGATGATGTTCCGGGGACGGATGAGGACTATGCGGCAGATAAGAAGGACGTGGTCCTGATACGTATGGGAACTAACGATGCGGAAGTGAAAGATATTACATCCCGCTTGTTCAACAATATTCCTTCTTCCTGGGAAATAGGGAAGAAGACCATTGTGGACTATGACAAGATGAAAGATCCTGAGACGGAACTTAATGCCGACATCAAGAATCCGAAGATTTATATGACGGTCATTTTGAATATCGATGATGTTATCTCCGGTAAATATCCGATATCTCTGTTCCGTATGTTGAAGTTCTATAAAAGGGATTTTTATGTGATTGCCACTCAGTCCACTCCGGAACAGAAGGAGGAGATGCTTTCACTGATAGGAGTCTATATGGAAGCAGGTTATTATGCGATCAACTATGATAACGTACAGCATTACCGTATTTTTCCTTCTGCCGATCCGTATGCCAAAGATAATATGATTGGTAAGGGAGTGGCTTCCTTCAATCAAAAACTGTTGACCCGCTCTGCCGATACCTTACCCGAAGGTAACGATCCGGATCCCGGATATAATGCACAAATGGCGGATAAGGAGGCTTTGAAGAGGATTGAGATTTACAACCGTATCTATGGCTATGCTCAGGGAGATATGAACTACTCCATGCAGGCGGTCCCTTATAAGATGAAACCGGGTGCCGCACCCGATGTGATTATAGATAACTCCTGGGCGATAGATGCCTATAACTTCCAGATATACAGTAAGAACAACAACTGTATATTGAGTATCACGAATAATGCCGGAAATGGCTTCACTGCCAATATCAAAGACTATACCACTCCCAAAGGTGCCAATGTCTATGCTTACATCTGGAATTTGATGCGGGAGGCTTCCAGTGAGATAACCGTTCATTCGGACGGAGGAATTTTCAGGGAGATCAGTTATCAGCCGCAGACGGTGAATCACGGTGCCAGCTATACCGAGAACTCTTTCTGGAAAGTGTCTGTTTCCGTATCGCCCACCAAACTGGAAGACAAACCTTGGGAGGCGTTCAAAGTGTCGTTTGGTAAAGAATCGTCTACCGAAGTGTCTTACAAGACTAAATCGATGGACTATTCCTGCAAGGGGCAGTTTGGTAACGGGCTGTACAGTAAACTTTGGCAGTTTATTCCCGGAGAGTTCTACGACAGGGCGGAAGCCTTTGTTTACGAAACGAGTCAGGGGTTGCGTTGGATAGACGCTGCACAAGCGATGACACCCAATTATGTGACATGGGGAGGCTGGACCCTTCGCCAGAATTATTTAAATCACATCAACAACAGTATGAAGTTGCATCAACAGCAGTGCATTTACTCTCTAGAGTCGGACGCACAGCCCGGAGTCGTTTCTGTGGCTATCACAGACGCCATCGATTTACAAAAGACGTATGTACACTATAACTGCGGCATTCGCTATGGGCACGATTCGGCTAGGACGGATCTCAAAATGTCGAAGATGGTGTGGATTGATTTCAGGCAGTGGGACAATTGACCTGCACCCTTAACTCTACGGCTATATGAGGTTTTTATCCATGCCTAAAGCCTGCTTCATTACAGATTGAGAGATTACACAACTATATAGCAAGAGATAAGTGATAATAGTGTTTCTCTGTGTAATCTGTTAATCTGTGGTGAAGTTTTGACTTATTAGCACAGGATGGTGGCGTATCGCTTAGAATCTTGTCAGTTGTTTGGGCGATCCATGCCAGGAACAGCCCAGACAATATACTTCCGTAAAATCGAATCCTTCGATTGGGATTTCCGGATATTTGGGTACGACTGTTCCATCTTGGGCAATATATACTAACAGACGTTCACCCTGATCGTTTTTTACATACATACCGGCTATTTTACACTGGGGACAAAGCAATTTCTTCATATTACTAAAATGGATTCTTTATACTGTTTTATTTTTATAGTTAGCTCTATCTTGATATTATCCGTTCATATCAGACGGATGATATCCTGAAAGCTTTTTGTATCCCGACTTTCCGTAAATACAGATAGTAGGTTTCAAAAGTGCGCAAATATGCAGGCTTGTCGCTTAATAGACAAATAATTTATCAGAAAAATATCTTCCCTTATCTAAAATTGATTAATAAGCCCTGTTTTCTATACGGGTAAAGGGGGACAGAGTAAAAGGAAACGATCATATTGATAAAGATGAATGAGGTGTGACTGCTTATTCATTCTATAATAGAATTTGCCTGTAGATAATCTTTTTGTTTGGAATGTCATCGATCTTCGTAACCGGCTCTTTGCTCTTTCCCTGTAGCGGTAGGTATTTCTTTATTAGTGAACAGTTTTATTATGATTTATACTTTGTGTAGCAAAAGTAACTGTTTTACCTTATGAGGGCCATTGTAAAAAAACGGTCTTTTAAAACTAAGCTCTATCTTTTTTTGTTGTTAATCATATGAATAACTAAAAAAAATATACGATTATGAGATATGATATAGCTATTATCGGTGGTGGACCTGCCGGGTATACTGCTGCCGAGAGAGCAGGAGCTAACGGTTTGCGTGCTGTTTTGTTTGAGAAAAAAGCAATGGGCGGTGTGTGTCTTAATGAAGGATGTATTCCTACCAAAGCCCTGCTTTATTCCGCCAAGGTGCTGGACGGTATTAAGAGTGCGCCGAAATACGGTGTCTCGGTAGAGGGGGCTCCTGCATTTGATATGGAAAAAATCATCGGCCGGAAAAACAAAACGGTGCAGAAGTTGACGGGCGGAGTGAGAATGACGGTAAACTCTTACGGAGTGACTATTGTAGATAAGGAAGCGGTGATAGAGGGCGAAGGTGAAGAAGGATTCCATATCCGCTGTGATGGAGAGGTATACGAGGCAACCTATCTGTTGGTTTGTACCGGATCGGATACCGTGATCCCTCCGATAAAGGGGCTTTCGGACGTGGATTACTGGACCTCACGAGAGGCGCTGGATAGCACTGTTCTTCCATCATCGCTCGCCATTATTGGAGGCGGAGTGATCGGAATGGAGTTTGCTTCATTCTTTAACAGCATGGGCGTTAGGGTGAAAGTGATCGAGATGATGCCGGAGATTCTTGGAGCAATGGATAAAGAAACCAGTGCGATGTTGCGTGCTGACTATACAAAGAAAGGGGTTAATTTCTATCTGAACACGAAAGTAACCGAGGTGAGTGATAAAGGAGTAACAGTGGAAAAGGATGGAAAGAGTTCGTTTATCGATGCCGACCGGATTTTAGTGAGCGTAGGCCGTAAAGCGAATATCACCCAAGTAGGATTGGATAAACTGAATATTGAGTTGCACCGGAATGGGGTCGTTGTAGATGAACACATGTTGACCTCTCATCCACGTGTATATGCTTGCGGTGATATTACCGGCTTTTCTTTATTGGCACATACGGCTATTCGTGAAGCAGAAGTTGCCATTAATCATATTTTGGGAATAGATGACCGGATGGATTATGATTGTGTTCCGGGCGTAGTCTATACCAATCCCGAACTGGCCGGTGTGGGTAAAACAGAGGAGGAGCTGATAGCTAAGGGTATTTATTACCGGATACAAAAACTACCGATGGTTTATTCGGGGCGTTTTGTTGCCGAAAACGAGTTGGGGAACGGACTGTGTAAACTGATTATCGATCATAATGATCGGATTGTCGGCTGCCACATGTTGGGCAATCCGGCTTCGGAAATTATTGTTGTGGCAGGCATTGCTATCCAGAGAGGATATACGGTCGATGAATTCAGAAAGAGTGTTTTCCCGCACCCGACAGTCGGTGAAATTTATCACGAGACACTGTTTGCCTGATGCGGTTTATAAATAGCTCTTTTACGGATGCCGGTTTCAATCTGGCGGCTGAAGAGTATTTGTTGAAGCAGGGTACAGAAGATGTATTCATGCTTTGGCAAAGTGCTCCGTCCGTAATTATAGGCAAGCATCAGCGGGTGGAAACGGAAGTGAACCGGACGATGGCGGAACAAAACAAGATTCCTGTATTCCGGCGGTTTTCCGGTGGCGGTGCCGTATATCACGATTTGGGCAACATCAATCTTACGTTCATTGAAACTACCCGTCTGGCGCGTTTCGAAACTTATCTGGAGCGAACGGTTGAAATGTTGACTGCCGCCGGAGTTGCAGTGAGAGGCGACGAACGATTGGGTATTTATGTCGACGGGCGAAAAGTCTCGGGCAGTGCGCAATGCGTACATCGCAATCGTGCAATGTATCATTGCACACTGCTGTATGATACAAATCTGGTGTTGTTGAATAAGTTGCTTGAGGTAGAAGGACTTGAGGAAAAGGTTGCCGTACATCCTGCTGTCCGTTCGGTACGTAGCGAAGTGACAAATCTGAAAGAGTATATGCATCCGGCTCTATCTACAGATAAATTCCGGGAGTGGGTTTTTCGTTATTTTGCAGGTCCTTCGGTTGCCGAAGCGTTCAGTAAGGAGGAACTGGCTATTATCGAGGGGTTACGGGAAAATAAATACAACACTATCTGTAACTGACGTGAATATTACCAAGCAGTCTGATTATTCAGTATCCGGTGGAGGAGAACTATTTTCCTTTCAAAATTCAGCCTTCTCATACGAAAAGTGTACTTCCATCTTCCACCCTCGATTGGGCAAGCTCGATTCATCGTTTGTGTTTGATATACAGATAGATGTATCTGTTTCCCTATCTGTTCATACCATTTAAAGCAGTTTGTTTTTCTTAGTATCTTTAGTGAAAATGGTTAGGTTCTTATCTCGTCCCGCATACCCGGGTTGAGATAAAGATACTTTAGAAAGAAGTAAAGTAATTATTGATAATGCGTTATGCTTGCTATGGAATCTGCTTGCTTTCTTGCTAATGCGTGAGAACGGATATTTAAAGGATGCGCGAGATTGATTTATGTTTTTAGCCACTAAACGGCTTTCTTATCCAGGCGATTACTTAAAAAAACATTAACTTAAAACTTTCTTTTTCACAATCTTGTTCTACTTGTACAAGTGAAAGAATAAATAATTGTGTATATGGCAAGATTCGAAATAAAAATGCCCAAGTTGGGCGAAAGTATTACCGAAGGAACCATTTTATCATGGTCGGTGCAGGTAGGTGACGTGGTCAATGAGGACGACGTACTTTTCGAGGTGAATACTGCTAAGGTCAGTGCGGAGATCCCTTCTCCCGTTGCCGGAAAAGTGGTGGAAATATTGTTTAAAGAAGGCGATACGGTACCGGTAGGTACGGTAGTTGCCATTGTAGATATGGATGGAGAAGGTTCCGGAGAAGCATCGGAAACCGCAGGCTCTGTAGAAACGGCGTCTGCTCCAAAGGCTGCCGAGGTGTCGGGCACTGCGTCTGTTCCGAAAGTTCAGGCGGAAGTAACCGCTCCCAAAGTGGAACGTTGGTATTCGCCGGCAGTACTTCAATTGGCACGGGAGGCGAAGATTTCTCAGGAAGAACTGGATTCGATTCCCGGGACAGGTTATGAAGGTCGGCTGAGCAAAAAAGATATCCGCACTTACATCGAGATGAAGAAAGGTGCTCCGGCAGCCGACGTCTCTACTACGGTGGTTTCGACGGTTTCGGCAAATAATTCGGGCTCTTCTCCTGTTCCTTCTGCAGAAGTACAAAAGAAGGCTGCCGCTGCGGCTCCTCAGGCTCAGCATGGACAATCTGCTTCTGCCGTTTCTTCAGATGCATCGGTAGAAGTCAAAGAGATGGATCGAGTACGTCGCATCATTGCCGACCATATGGTGATGTCGAAAAAGGTTTCTCCGCATGTGACTAATGTGGTCGAAGTAGATGTCACCCGGCTGGTGCGTTGGCGCGAAAAGACCAAAGATGCTTTCTTCCGTCGTGAAGGTGTGAAGCTGACTTATATGCCTGCCATTGCTGAGGCCACTGCCCAGGCGTTGGCTGCCTATCCTCAGGTAAATGTCTCGGTGGACGGATACAACATCCTATATAAGAAACATATCAATGTGGGCATTGCTGTTTCGCAAGATGATGGAAACTTGATTGTTCCCGTAGTGCATGATGCCGATCGTTTGAATCTTAACGGACTTGCCGTAACTATCGATTCGTTGGCGAAAAAGGCACGGGTTAATAAGCTGATGCCTGATGATATCGACGGAGGAACATTCACAATCACCAATTTCGGTACGTTTAAGATGTTGTTCGGCACTCCGATCATCAATCAGCCACAGGTGGCTATTCTCGGAGTGGGTGTCATTGAGAAAAAGCCGGCTGTGGTGGAGACTCCCGAAGGAGATGTGATAGCCATTCGCCATAAGATGTACTTGTCACTCTCTTATGATCACCGTGTGGTGGATGGTTCGCTGGGAGGTAACTTCCTGCACTTCATTGCCGATTATCTGGAGAACTGGAAAGAATAGTTGCCATATCGGAGATTTACAGAATAATAAATCAGTCTCACCACAGATCTCCCGGATCGTTGCGGAACTTGTTTGGGGATCTTTATCCTTAAACTGTGATCATCTGTGTGATTTGTGGTGAAAATCCTAAACCCACTTTAAATATGAAGAAATACGATATAAAAACCACTGACGAACAGACTCTCCGCAAGTGGTATCATTTAATGACTTTGGGGCGTGCGCTCGACGAGAAGGCACCCGCCTATTTGCTGCAATCTCTTGGCTGGTCCTATCATGCTCCTTATGCCGGGCATGACGGCATCCAGCTTGCTATCGGGCAGGTTTTTACTCTTGGTGAGGACTATCTTTTTCCTTATTACCGGGATATGCTCACTGTGCTTTCTGCCGGAATGACTCCGGAGGAACTGATTCTGAACGGTATTTCAAAAGCTACAGACCCGGGTAGTGCCGGACGTCACATGTCCAATCACTTTGCCAAACCGGAATGGCACATCGAGAATATCTCTTCTGCTACCGGTACGCACGATCTTCATGCGGCAGGCGTAGGGCGTGCCATGGTTTATTATGGGCATAAGGGGGTTGCCATTACTTCACATGGTGAGTCTGCCACATCCGAGGGATTTGTCTATGAAGCTATCAACGGGGCCAGCAACGAACGTCTTCCGGTTATTTTTGTATTCCAGGACAACGGTTATGGCATTTCCGTCCCTAAAAAGGATCAGACTGCCAATCGTAAAGTGGCCGATAACTTCTCTGGTTTTAAGAACCTCCGCATCATTCATTGCAATGGAAAGGATGTATTTGAGTCGATGAATGCCATGACCGAAGCCCGTGAATTTGCTATAGCCAACCGTACTCCGGTTATAGTACATGCCAATTGCGTACGTATCGGTTCGCACTCCAACTCTGATAAGCATACTCTCTATCGCGACGAGAATGAGTTGGCATACGTGAAGGAAGCCGATCCGCTGATGAAGTTCCGCCGGATGCTGTTGCGCTACAAGCGCCTGACCGAAGAGGACCTCCAACAGATAGAAGCTGCCGCCAAGAAAGAACTGGCTGCCGCCAATCGTAAAGCGTTGGCTGCACCCGATCCGATTCCGGAGAGCATTTACGACTTTGTCCTTCCCGAACCGTATATTCCTCAAAAGTATAAAGACGGACTTCCGGGGCCTGTCGAAGGTGAGAAGAGTTTCATGGTGAACGCCATTAATGAAACGCTCAAAGAGGAGTTTCGCCGCAATCCTGATACCTTTATCTGGGGACAAGACGTGGCCAATAAAGATAAAGGAGGCGTATTCAATGTCACCAAGGGGATGCAACAGGAGTTTGGTGATGCCCGTGTGTTCAGTGCTCCGATAGCCGAAGATTATATTGTGGGAACGGCCAACGGAATGTGCCGTTTCGATCCTAAAATACATGTGGTTATTGAAGGCGCTGAGTTTGCCGATTACTTCTGGCCTGCTGTCGAACAGTACGTTGAGTGTACACACGAGTATTGGCGTAGCAATGGTAAGTTTACTCCCAATATTACACTTCGCCTTGCTTCGGGTGGATACATTGGCGGTGGATTGTATCATTCGCAGAACCTTGAAGGGGCTCTTACGACTTTACCCGGTGCCCGTATTGTTTGTCCGTCGTTTGCCGATGATGCTGCCGGGCTGCTCCGCACCAGTATGCGTTCCAAGGGATTCACTCTTTATCTGGAGCCCAAAGCGCTTTACAACTCAGTAGAGGCTGCTGCCGTTGTGCCCGAAGAGTTTGAAGTTCCCTTTGGTAAGGCCCGTATCCGCCGCGAAGGAACCGATCTGACTATAATTACTTATGGCAATACTACCCATTTTTGTCTGGATGTTGCCGAACGTCTTGCCCGGGAAGGGGTGGGGAGTGTCGAAGTTATCGATCTCCGTTCGCTGATTCCGTTGGATAAAGAAGCGATTTTTGCTTCCGTACGGAAAACCGGTAAAGTGATGGTGGTGCATGAAGACAAAGTCTTCTCCGGATTCGGTGCCGAAATTGCAGCGCAGATTGCCGGGGAAATGTTCCGTTACCTGGATGCCCCGGTACAACGTGTGGGCTCCACCTTTACTCCGGTAGGTTTCAATCCGGTATTGGAACGGGCTATCCTGCCGAATGATGAAAAGATATATAAAGCAGCCAAAGAGTTGCTGGAGTTCTAATTAAAAAAACGATCAATCATGAAAAAGATAGGAATATTCTATGCTGCCAAAGCCGATAAAACCTCTTGGGTGGCTGAAAAGATTCAAAAAGAATTTGGTGCTTCTGCCGAGTCTGTAGCTATCGAAAATGCCTGGCAGAATGATTTTGAAGCCTATGATAATTTCATAGTCGGTGCTTCCACCTGGTTCGATGGCGAACTGCCTACTTATTGGGACGAGCTTCTGCCCGAACTCCGCACCTTGCAGTTGAAAGGGAAGAAAGTGGCTATCTTCGGGCTTGGCGATCAGGTGAAGTATCCCGAGAACTTTGCCGATGGTGTCGGACTGCTTGCCGAAGTCTTTGAGAATGATGGAGCTACTCTTGTCGGTTTTACTTCTATAGACGGATATAGTTTCGAGCGTTCCCGGGCTCTGAAAGGTGATAAATGGTGTGGATTGGTCATTGACATCGAAAATCAGTCGGAAATGACTGATAAGCGAATAAAAGACTGGTGTAGGCAGGTGAAAAAGGAATTTGAAGTTTGATCCGGTCATACCGCAGAGTAGCACAGGACTGACTGTTATGTCGTTCGTGTGTTACTCTATGGCAGGCCTGTGTGTGTTAAAGTACGAACTTTACTGCTGCCCATCGGTTTTTCTCTTGATGGTGTACGAAGGTGAGTCCGTGCTTTTCTGCTTCCCGGCGGATAGCCGGAATATCATCGATATAGAATCCGCTCATAAATAACTCCGATCCCGGATGCATGCATGCTACATACTGCTTCATGTCATTCAGTAAGATATTGCGGTTGATATTGGCTATTACTACATCGAATGGCCCTTTCCCTTGCAATGCCGAAGCATCCCCCTGCGAGACGGCAATATCTGTCACTCCGTTCAGTTCGATGTTCTCTATCGAGTTGCGTACACACCATTCGTCGATATCGATGGCTGTGCAAGGCTTAGCTCCCCGCATCCGTGCGAGAATAGCCAGTATTGAAGTTCCGCAGCCCATATCCAGCAGCGACTTGCCGGTCAGTTCGCTATCCAACAATTCTCCGATAATCAGGCTTGTCGTTTCATGGTGTCCTGTTCCGAATGCCATCTGCGGATTGATCAGGATATCATATTCTGCCTTAGGCACGTCCTGATGAAATGTGCTATGAATCACACAACGGTCTCCGATCACAATCGGTTGGAAGAAATTTTTTTCCCATTCTTCGTTCCAGTCCTTGTCTTCGGCCTCGGCAAACGTATAAGAAATTTCCGTATCCGGCACAGGAAAATTTGCCAGCTCTGTTTTCAATGTCTCTTCGTTGTAAAGTGATTGCTGAATATAAGCGGTCAGTCCGCCTTCCCGTTCGACAAAACTCTCGAATCCGGCTTCGCCCAACACGGCAGCAAGCACATCATTCACCGTTTCGGTGCAAGGATGTGTATCAAAAGTGAACTCAAAGTACTTCATAGGTGTTTTTATTTGCAAAAGTACGATTTAAAGGGATAGAAACAAAGTAAACATTGTTTTTATCGGGTTGAGATTTGTTAAGTTAAAGAACAGGCTATTATGCAGTGAGCGCAGATAGTCCAATTGCCTCAAGAAGTAGTTCTTAGCGAGTCAGAACATATATACGATACTTCTCTGTACGTTCTGCCAATATTTGCGATATCAGGCAGCATTATTCTGGCCCATTTTACAACCTAGCGATTAATCGGCTGTATTAGATTAGAACGATAACAGAAGAAATGAATAAGGCGACTGAATAAGTCGTCTTTAACACTATAGCTTCCCATGTATGTGTGGCGCGTCCAATATGTTGTAATTTCTAATAATGGCAATAACTGGTTCAGAAAGAAATACTATCTTTGGTCATGTAGAAGCAAACTTTGTTATTTAACTGAAGTGTAAGTCTCCGGGTCGAAAGTCTCGGAGTTTTTTTGTGTATTTATTCCCCAAACTTTTTTATTGTCTTGATCATAACTTGTTGTTTTATAGTTGATTTATGCTCTTTGGACATTTTGGCATGCCCTTTGCTTTTTATTTAGCATAAAAGTTGTTTTAATTATTCACACCAAAAAAATTACGATTATGAAAAAGGTATTAGTAGCATTAGCAATGATTATGGGATTAGGAACATCAGTAGCGTTTGCCAGTGTATCGGGTGACACTTTAGCAGTAGAACAAACTCTGCAAACTCCTCAGGACGAATTTACACAAATAGCCGCAAAGGAACTTCCTGCTGCTGTTATCAATGCATTGGCCAAAGATTATGAAGGTGCTTCGATAAAGGAGGCTTTCGTTTCGGAAAGAGAAACCGGTAAGGTATATAAAGTGATTGTGACTGTAATCAAGGAAGATCAATCTACGGAAGATGTAACTGTTCTTTTGAATGAGAAAGGTGAGATAGTGAAAGAATAAAGCGATTAAATGAGAGGCTTTCATTTACACTCTACTTTCTATAGCCCTGATTTTTAAAGATCAGGGCTGATTATTCTCGCAATTATAATCAAAGTTTTTTTTAATCAGAAGAATCTTCCGGGATTGTTTTACATTTCCACGAATCAGTAGTCTTATGATAAGCCTATACGTTGTGAAACGGAGGTTCAATCTCTTTTTAATCTTGAACGTAGTAAGAGGTAAACACAGGCCTCTTTAGAGGGAGGACAATATATGTGTTGTTATGTCTTCTTTTGTCAGTTCTCCCGGATATAAGGTTTAATTGTAATTTGTTGACGTTTCCCCGCTTCTTATACTAAGAAGTGGGGATTTGTTTCATCTGGAAGATTTTAGAGAATGTATTTTTACTCCTTGCTCTTTATTATATAGTATTTAGCTTTAGATCTCTGTTTTATGTATAAATACCTAAGAGTAGGTATTGGCGATTTACCATCCTTTACTTGTCTTTATAAAATATATGATTTAAGTCTTTTTTATTAATGAATTTAATCTCTTTCTTTTTTTTCGGATGTTCTGATGATATAGGGGAGTCCAACAAAAGTCTTTGCAGATAAGCTCTCCAATGGAAAAAACTTTTCATGTTGTAATGATATTGTCGGTGACTGGTTGTTTTTGGCTAAGTTTTTGGATTCAGTATTCCTCATATGAAGATCTGCTAGTTTTCTTTAAACTTACTGAATTTTAGGTTTTTTTGTAAAAGCAGTAAACTGATAATCTGTTGTCTAATAATGTATTTGACTTTTATCATTTGCTAAAAAACAAATCATAAATGAACTTTTTGATCCAAATTTTTGTTATTTGAAATAAATTTTCAATAATTGATACTATGAAGTCTAATCGACATTTTTTTTATTTTTCATTTAGATTTTGTTATTTCTATTCATCTATCAAACCACCATAAAAATCTATATTATCTATATCTTACAATATAGAGACGAAAATAAAAATCTAAACTATAACTTACATAAATCATTAGAATGAACAAAAATACTATTCTATATGCAATATTGGCAATGCTGTACTTTATGTTATTTTCTTGCTCCCAAGAAGAGTTGATTCTGCCAGACCCGACACCTCTGGATGCCTATAAAAGACAGAGTACTCAACTGGGTATTGACAGAGAAAAAATCAATATTAATACAGAAGATGCTAGTATAGTCGCAGAAATATTCAATAGAAAAAATCATCATTTAACAAGGAATTCGTTAAATGAACCTACCAAACGGATAAAAGAAATCTTTACTTTATATAATAATGGAAAACCGATGATGTATATTATCAATTATCAAGATCAAAAAGGTTACACCATTATTAGTGCAACTAAAAAATACTATCCTGTAATCGCATACTCCGATGTGGGCTCTTTTTCTCTGCAAGAGTCTTATAACGATGGTTCCTCCATTCTATTAGATGAGTATAAGAAAATTATGCAATATAACGAAATACAGCCAGATAGTATCATAGATAAATATAGGAAAAAATGGGTTGAGTTTGAAAATTTAAAAACAGAAAAGCTAAGTGATGTCTCTACAAGATCCTTAAGTGATTATGCAATGTCCATTAAAAAAGAGGAGCAAAAAAAGATCTGGACTAACAAGGGTTATGAATGCCATGACTTGGGCGCAATCCGAAATTTTCTTTCTAAGGAAAGGGCTGATGGATACATCAGAGACATCTGTAATCATACGGATCAAAACTATAACTGTGAGAAAGTAAACCTACTGTTAATAAAAAAATATCCAATAAAAACGATTGGACCATTACTAAAAACGAGTTGGCATCAACGCTCTCCCTTTAATGTAGATGCCTCCAATAAGTTGGCTGGTTGCGTACCAATTGCAATTGCGCAGATAGCCAAATATTATGAATGGCCCGTTACATATAGTTGGACACATATTCCATTGAGATGTAATACGAATATGGAAGATGATGAATTTTTCAAAAAGTTTATCAAAGACATTCGTAGTTTCTCAAAAGTAACCTACAAAGATAAAGCCACGGGAGCTACGATGGGCAACGCTGTAAAAGCATTCAAAAAATTGAATTATTCTGCAACACTAATGGACTACAAAAGAAGTGAGACAATTCAAGAAATACAAAACAACAGACCTGTTTTTATGGGAGGAGACAGAAAAGCAATTTTTTTTGATATAATCACTAAAGGTCATGCATGGGTATGCGATGGTTATGAAGTACGCCAGACACAATATGCATCATTAGTTTGGGGAAGTAAATTCAATATACCCGATATGGAAGAACCTGATTATTTTTTCACCAATGGTACCTATGATACCTCTGAATTTCTTCATATGAATTGGGGATGGGGTGAAAATGGGGGAAATGGATGGTATATTTTTGACAACATATATAATAGAACTCATGATGTCAGCTATCATTTAAATAGAGAAATTATTAAAGTGTCACCTAATAAATAACAACATTATGAAAAAATTATTATTATTATCTGTATTATCAATCCTTATGATTGCCTGCCACCAACCAGATACTCCACCATATTCATACAGTATGAATATAGATATGCAAATCATCTCTTCTTTGGAGACTACCTATCCTCTTGATAACTTAGAAACAGTTATTATTAACTCTAGATTAGAACTCGCTTCGTCAAGTTATCGAATAAAGACCTTGATCAGTTCTAATGACCTACAAGAGAGTTGGCTTGAACGTCCAATCGTTATGCAGGGAAGAGAAGGACATAGATATTTGTCTTTACCAATAACTTTTAATGAAGAGAAAGATAGATATAATGTGAAAATTGAATTTTATTGTCCAGAAATTTTTAAAGACGATAAATGCCACACAATAAATATCGTTTATTCGATTGTTAAAGGGAAGTATTTATATAATTTAGAATCTTTTACATTAGATTCATATGCAGGAGAAATAGAGAATCAGGGAGAGAATAATGCTCCTATTATTGTATTCTCTATCAACACAGCCGAAAAAAAAGAGTAAACAAGGTCTTATAAAGAATAAGGCGACTGAATAAGTCGCCTTTAACACTATAGCTTCCCATGTATGACGTGTCTAATATGTTAAAGACGATCTTTTTGGTGCCGGTTTTTCGTTACCCGAAGTGACAGTAATCGGTAGACGTCCTACATCTTCTGAAGACCCGTTTAAATGGCCTTTTGGGGATATGCCTTCTGAATCTCCGAAAGCCCTTCCCGGACTTGATGACTTTTTTTCTCCTCAAGGAGGCGGTTCATCTCCGTTATCTTCACCACAGCAATCAGGCTCTTTGCCTAAACCTGAAGAAGTCATTAAGGATGCAACTGTAAAAAAGGCTTTGGAAGAAGCCTGGAGTGATATGCTTAAGCGTTCCACAGAGGTCCAAAGACAAGAAGTTGGTTTCTGGATTTATTATGATCCGGTGAAAAAGCAATATTACATAGGTAAGAAACGATATGGTATGGCAGTGAAGAATGACGGAAAAGCAAGAGGAAATATAAGCCTTGGAGACAAATCTCCTTCTATAAATGGTGTGCCTGCCACAGCAAAAGTGGTTGCTTCTTTTCATACACACACTCCAATGACTGAAATAAAAGGTAAGAAAAGAAAGGCAGGTCCATCTAAAGAAGATAAAGAAAATGCCGATAAAAATAAAATACCTATTGATATATTAGTTTTCCGTTGCATTTTAGGAAATCGTAATTTATTAAGTCAGCTATATTAATGCCGCCAAGATAATATGACAGCATAAAAATGTCTCGTATCCGAATTAGATTTTTTTCAAATCAGTATCTCGTGTTGCTTTAATTTCATCTATTTATATGATGCAAAAGGGTATGTGACGTAGGTGATAAATCAGCATTGTAGAGCAAATCTCATGATTGCTCTTACAAAGGATAGCCTTATTCTTATTGTATCAGAGCGTAATTTCTCGTTTCTTAATTTGCTATTGAGATAAGAAGTGTCTGCTCTTTTAATGATATATCCATTCTTGAACTCTTGTATGGAATTCACTGTTAGATCAGTCACTATATAGCGAGTTTCACAATTGTGCGAAAGAGCTATTCGTATTTTATGTGTATTGTCTCTTAATATTTTTCCAGGGACAATTGTCGGAAATAGATTTGTCATAATTTGTTCTACAATAAATTGATAATGTAAATGTGTCTTCGGCAATTAAATAGCCTCAGAAGTAACAGCTCTTTACTGACTATTACTAATTGATAATGAAATAGTTTGCTGAGTATTAGTGCTGTTTTTGTTTAATATAAGATAAATAGGGAAATCCCTATTATTGTTTGGGGAAAATCTATCCGGCAGCGTGAATACCTTGCTTATCTTTGTAACGTGAATAAAAAGATTAAGAAACCAATAAACCACGGAAATATGAAAAAGATTGTGTTATTATCGCTGTTTGCCCTGTGCCTCCCACTGCTTGTGATGGCGCAAAGCAATAATGACGACCTTTATTTCGTACCTTCTAAGGAAAAAAAGCAGGAAGCCAAAAAGACTCCTGTGAAGAAGGAACCGGAAAAAAAAGTTGTCACCACGAACATTTATACGTCTCCGGGTACTACGGTAGTAGTTCAGGACCGTAAAGGAAACAAACGCGATATGCGTGATGTGGATGAGTATAACCGCCGTTACGATGCCAAAGATAACGAGTTCGCAATGGAGGACGATACATTATACGTAAAAGAAAAAGCTGTCTCCGATCCGGATGGTGAATGGGTGAACGGGTTCAATGGCTCACAGGATGACTACGAGTACGCTGAACGCATCATTCGTTTCCGTAATCCCCGTTTTGCGGTAAGCATTAGCAGCCCGCTTTACTGGGACATTGTTTATGGAACCAATTCCTGGGATTGGAATGTTTATACAGACGGTTTCTATGCTTATGCATTCCCGACATTTACCAACCGCTTATGGTGGGATTGGCGTTACAACTCTTATGGTTCCGGATGGGGCTGGGGATGGGGCTGGTCTTCACCTTATTATGCTTGGGGTGGCTATTATCCCGGTTATTGGGGTGGCTATTGGGGTGGTTACTGGGGCGGCTGGTATGGCGGCGGCTACTGGGGACACCATCATCACTATCATCCCGGATGGGGTGGCGGCGGCAGCTGGGCAGGAAGATATAATACCTATACCCGTCGTGGTTCGTCTGCTGTGAGAAGCAGTTATGGCAACTCTTCGACCGTTCGCCGTTACAGTTCAGGTGCGGTACGCTCCAATAGCGGTTCTTCCGTTCGTTCGTCAGGGACATCTTCTTACAATAGAGGAGAGAGCTCTGCCAGACGTGTGATAGGAACGCGTGTAGTCGGTGAACGTCCGGGATCTACTACGCGTACAGATGCTTCTTCTTCACGTCGAAGTACCTATACCCGTCCAAGTAGTACACGCAGTAGTTCTTCTTATGAAGGAACTCGCGGCGGAAGCACTACTACAGGTTCTCCGTCTTACTCGGAAGGAGGCAGAAGAGCAAGTACAAGAAGCAGCTCTACTTATACTCGTGGCAGTTCTACGGCTCCTTCGCGTAGTTACAATGAGAGTACCACTCGTCGTTCATACAACAGTACTCCTTCTCGTAGCAGCAGTTCGTCTACGCGCAGTTATTCTTCACCTTCAGGTAGCAGTTCACGTAGTTATTCTACCGGTGGCGGTGGTGGTTCTTCCCGTTCTTCCGGTGGCGGTGGCGGCTCTTCAAGGGGCAGAAGATGATAATGGAGGTATTAACTTAAAAAAGCATTTGACGATGAAAAAAATAATTACTTTAGCAACTTTGGGGCTGTTGGTAGCAGCAGCCCCGATAAGTGCACAGACTGTGTACGATGCTGCCAAGATAACAGGAAAGGACTTGAACGGAACCGCCCGTTTTGTCGGCATGGGTGGCGCCATGGGAGCTTTAGGAGGTGATATCTCTACAATCGGAACGAATCCTGCCGGTATCGGTATCTATCGCAGCAATGATTTTATGACTTCTTTCGGCTTTTCTTCATACGGGACGGAAAGCAAATATTTGGGAGATAAATTTAAGTCGGATAAAATACAAGGTTCTTTTGATAATCTGGGGTTTGTATTTGCATCTAAGATTGGCAATGAAACTTCTTTGCGTTATGTGAATTTTGGATTTAACTACCATAAAGCCAAGTCTTTCTATAAGAATATGAATATGAAGGGAGGACTCGGTAACAGTTCGCAAACCTATCAGATGGCCCAACAAGCCAGTGGCATAACCAAATGGGGAGATTATCCTTATGATGATCCGGAGATAGGATGGCTTTCCATATTGGGATATGACGGTTGGTTGATTAGTGATATCACAACTGATAAAATGAATGCAGCCGGCAAGCCGAATTCTCCATATGTGGATAAGGATGGAAATCAAAGATACGATGCGAATGGTAAACCTCTGTATACGACACCGGGTAATTACTATGGTATGTATGATGACGGTGTCGCCAATTTCCACTCGCAAGAGCGTGGTGGAATCGACCAGTACGACTTTAATGTTGCTTTCAATTTCAACGACCGGTTCTATCTTGGACTGACTCTCGGAGCATATGCGGTTGATTATAGCAAGTACACTTATTATTCCGAAGCGTATACAGGAGCAAATGCACCGCAGAATTATAATCTGAGGAGTTGGAATAAGGTAAGAGGTTCGGGTTTCGATCTTAAGTTGGGTACGATTATCCGTCCGTTTGAAAATTCGCCCTTCCGTATCGGTCTGGCCATTCACACCCCTACGTTCTATAATCTGGATTATAAGACCAGTGCCCGTGTAGAATCGGATGTGTTGAACGTTGAGACAGGAAAGATAGATCAGTGGTCGGTGGATACGCGTGATAAGTTACCCGGAAATGGAGATATGGTGCGTGAATTCCGGTTACAGACTCCGTGGACTTATAACGTAAGTTTAGGTTATACCATTGGTACAAGTCTGGCATTAGGTGCCGAATACGAATATCAGGATTATTCAACGATGAAATTCCGAGGACCGACCGGTTCAAGCTCTGAGTTTACGTTTGAAAATAGCACGAGACCTATGATGAAAGGTGTGAATACCCTCCGTCTTGGTCTTGAATATAAAGTGATCCCGCAGTTTGCGCTGCGTGCCGGATATAATTATACTTCGGCTATTTTCCATGGAGATGCTTTCAAGGATCTGCCTTATTATTCTATCCAGACAGATACTGACTGGGCAAATACGAAGGCTCTGAGCAACTATACTTTGGGTATCGGGTATCGCGGTTCTGTATTTTATGCAGATCTGGCTTATAAGTTCTCTACTTATAATGAAGATTTTTATCCGTTCGTAAATAAGTATGAAGAAAACAATGCAACTACGGTGCTGACACCGGAAACAACCAAAGTGACTAATACCCGTAGCCAAGTGCTGTTTACTTTAGGTCTCCGTTTCTAATTAGATTCCCAAGCAATTAAATTATAACTTTTGTGTGTATAGAAATCCCCGAAGGACGATGCAGTGTTCTACGGGGATTCTTGTTTATCAGTATTCTATCTTATCTTCTTTTTCCATCCACTCCTCAAAAGCTTTGATTGCTTCGTCGTGGAGTAATACTTCGGATGGCAGCTTGCGGTTTTCCGGTTTCAGTTCCAATTCATCGTAGATAAACGAGTCGTCGAATCCGATGTTTTTGGCATCTGTCTTGTTATTGCCATAGTACATCTTGTCTAATCGGGCCCAATAGATGGCACCCAGGCACATGGGACAGGGTTCGCAAGAGGTGTAAATCTCGTAACCGCTCAGGTTAAAAGTTCCCAGTTTTGAGGCAGCCGCGCGGATAGCGCTTACTTCTGCATGGGCAGTGGGGTCGCATGAGGCTGTTACGCGATTGACGCCTGCGGCCACTATTTCTCCATCTTTTGCAATGACAGCTCCGAAGGGGCCTCCTCCGTTTGCTACATTTTCTCTGGAAAGTTCGATGGCTTTCCTCATTAGTTCTTCTTTGGTCATGTGATATAAAAAATCTATCGTTAATATTGTTATACGTTTTTTGCAAATATAAACAATATGAACGATAGATTGTTTCTTACGGCAGAGAAATCAGCTTATTCTTTTTGAATAGTCGGACTGTTGATGCCGTCGGGCGGGTATATGGTTGCCATCCGTCGGGCTTCCTGTTACCAATACCAGCACAGACCGAAAGAGTAGGGATAAAGTTCGGGACCTTTTTTGTGTTCGAAGAGGCTGTAGGTAGAGTAGCGCAAATACACTCCGATGTCACCGTAACCTGCTTGTGCCAGGAGGTTAATGCCTACCGGGTGGACATTCAGGCCGCTGTCCAGATTCTTTTTATGTCCGTTGACCTTTGCTTTCGACTTGGCTCCATGACGGATTTCCGCTTCAAGTCCGGCTGAAAAGAATAGAGGACCGTGAGCATTGCTGTGGCTGAATCTTTTTTGCCATTCCAGGGCTACCGGAATGCGGAAGTAGAAATAGCGTAACCGGCTTTTGGTATACACTTCCTCGTCGGGAACACCCGGAACAATGCCGGTGACTCCATCTATTTGTCTGAAGGCATAGTTGTTGCCCAGGCGGAAAGAGCGGTATCCCCAGCCTAAACCGGTTGTTATGCCCCATTGGCGATCACGTGAGAGTGTCAGGGAGCCTTGAAACAGATTGAAACCGATTTCCCAGGACTTGTTGGCGTTTATATTCAGTCCGTCCGGAGTATTGAAGTTGATGCCGTCAGAGAGCCGTGTGTATCCCATATAGAATCCGGCAATATGCGGGTCGAACCGATAATGGTTCTTTCTTTTGACGAAGGGGACGGTGAATGCCGTGCGGCGTTCGGTAGTTTGTCCGTCCGTATAGATTCCCTCAAAAATCTGATCGTTCTCTATCGTATCGCCGTGCGAAGACTGTTCGTAAAGTTTTACCTTTATTTTCCCTTCGTTTTCTTTAATCAGGATTTTGCGTCCGTTGACGTAAAGAGTCGTGTCTTGCGAAATGCCTTCTTGAGCCATTCCCGTCATCGGGATCAGCATAAACAGTAATAAATAAATGTGTTTCATATTCTTATAATGTTTAGTTTTTTTTCATAAATAACATGGTTACCAGATCGTCTGCATCCAACTCGCCCTCGATGTAAATCAGGGTAGCCGAGCCTTTTTTACCGGTTTTGAACAGGATGAACCGGTTGACATCTTCTTTTAGCTGGGGCAATTGATAATAGCCGGACTGGATTTGTCCGCCTGCCACCACTTCCTTCACTTTCTTTGCCTTCTTTTTGTCAGCATCCAGACAGTTGAGAATGGTGGGCAGTGCTTCTTCAACGTCTTTAAAGACAAGGCTTTTATAGAGAGTCATCTGGTAGGTTTCCAGCATTTCGTTGGACAGCTCTACCATAGTCACTCCTTTTTGTTTACCGTATTTCTGGAATACGGAAGCTATTTGTAGTCCCTGTTGTGCTCTTGCCATGCCGGAGGCGACAGTAAGTAGCAGGATAATCCATGTGGTGCGAATGACTTTATTCATACTTCGTTTCTTTTATTATTTTCTTTTTTTATTCGGAGAACAGCGTAGCGAATACTTCCTCCTCGCTGATACTGACATCACGAAACGCGATCATGGCTTGTTCGCGTACCAGTTTGGCATCGGTATAGCATTTCCCGTCAATGATTACATAATTAGCGGTTGAGGTGTTGAAATGTCGGTTGAGACCGGCAATACCTAATATAAGCAATATTCCGGCAGCCATTCCGCTGAATATGTAAAGTAGACGGCGGCGCAGAGGGACAGAAGTTTTCGGAACTTCGGGGACGGCAGTCTTGCTCTGCCGGTTCTCTTCGTTGAAGAAAGCAAACATCGGGCGGTACATCTGCAGATGTTCCGGTATGATGCCCCGGGTGAAAAAACGGCGGAGCTCACGTTCTTCTTCGCAGGTGGTTTCCCCTTCAAAATACTTGTTCAATAATTCTTCTATATTCATGCTTCGTTTCTCCTTTTTCTTTGTTGTATGGTTTGCAGGTAAATGTCTCTTACTTTTTTCCGTGCCCTGGATAAATTGCTGCGGATGGCTTCGGAGCTGCATCCTGTTATCTCGGCGATTTCTTCGGTTTCGTACTCTTCTACATCTTTCATCCGGAGGATGGTCTGTTGCAGAGGTGGAAGTGTACTGATGATATGTCGCATCAGGCTGAATTCGTCTTTCTCTTCAAGCAAGCGTTCGGGGGTGGCGACCGGACTGGCAGCCTGTACGCTGTCGAGCGATAGGTTGTCGGGATGTTTCCCTCTGAGGATATCCATGCAGGTATGATGGGTCATAGTCATGGCAAGGGCCTCAATGCTATGGTATTCGTCCAGTTTCGGACGAAGGTTCCATAACTTCAGCATCACTTCCTGCACGGCATCTTCGGCATCCGAGTGGTCATCTGTCAACTTCCGCGCATAACTAAGCAGTTTGTCGCGGAGTGGAAGAACGGCTATTTTGAATTGTTTTAGTTCCATTTACATAAGCAAGACGGAGAAGGAAGGAAAACGTGACATGGAAAAGATAAAAAAATGATGAACGATCAACAATAAGTAGTGTCCTGATAGGTGGAATGTAGTGTGAGGTAAGACGATCTCTATCGTTTATGGTTGATCGTTCATCGTTCATTATCAGATCTTTCCCAATATTTTATCCATCACCCAGTTGGTCGTTGTGGCACTTTCGCCATCACACGAACAGGTGGATTTTCCAAGAAGATGGTCTACTACGGCCTGAATCAAGGGCTGCTGTACGTGTTCAGGGTTTTCTACCACTATTTCTTCACGTCCTCTTTCAGTATGGAGGGCAATCGGGTCATAGGTAAATACGGAGAAGCAGATCATGCCTTTATCGCCGATAATTTCGATACGGTCTTCGCGGGCCGAATCATGGGCTACGAAGCACCACGAACCGCTCCCTACCAATCCGTTGTCGAACTGGAAACATGCGCTCAGTGTATCTTCTGCCGGATAGAGTCCGCCACGGTTGCTTTTATAGCCACTGGCTTCGAGTATGCAGCCGAACATCTCCTGCAGAAGGTCGATCTGGTGTGGTGCGAGGTCATAGAAGTATCCTCCTCCGGCAATATCGGCCTGTACACGCCAGGGCAGATTCTCTCTGTTATAGTCCAGATCGCGAGGGGGCTGTGCAAAACGGATCTGTACGTTGATTACATTGCCGATCGTACCTTTGTCCACCAGTTCCTTCACTTTCATAAAGTAAGGCAGGTAACGCCGGTAGTAGGCTACAAAACAAGGGACTCCCGTCTCTTGTGAGATGCGGTTGATGCGGGCACACTCTTCGTAAGTCTGTGCCATTGGCTTTTCGATATAAACCGGTTTTCCGGCTTTCATGGACATGATGGCATAAGTGGCGTGCGAAGAGGGCGGAGTGGCTATGTATACGGCATTTACTTCCGGATCGTCTATTAACTCTTGTGCGTCGTCATACCACTTCGGTATGTCCCGCTCTTTAGCATAGGCTTTGGCTTTTTTACCGTCACGGCTCATGACTGCCACTACTTTGGAGCCTTCTACTTTCTGAAAAGCAGGTCCGCTTTTGTATTTGGTCACCTCTCCGCAACCAATGAATCCCCATTTTATAATCTTATTGCTCATATCTTTTTATTTATCGTTCCGCAAATATACTCAATTCTGCCGAAAGCAAAGAATGATTTACAGTTATCCTGATAGAGATCGTTCGCGTTCGTTCCTTAGTGTGATAGCATCGGGTGTACAACTCATGCACGACGAGTTGTACCACTCGTACACGACCAGTTGCTCAACTCGTACTGTACCAGTTGTACAACTGGTAACTGTTATCTTTAAAAGGGACGGGAGGAGGGAAGAAAGCCGGTTATTGTTTCCCGTAATATTTGCGATAAACGGACTGGTATTCTCCTTTTTTCCGGAAGTCGGATAGCCATGTATTCAGGCTGTCGAGTAGGGCGGGAGATTGCTTGCTGACTCCCCATGAATAGAATTGCGTGAAGCTGATGGCGGTATTGATATCGAGCTGGGGTAGCGAATCCACAGCCATCCGGGCGATGCCCTCGTCACATACGGCATAATCGATGTCTCCGTGAGCAACCATTGCGATCAGTTGCTCGGAACCATATTTCTCTATTTCGTTAACATAAATCGTATCGCCTATTTCATTGCTCAGGTTGCGGATACGCAGGATGGAGGGAGATCCTTTGACGACATTCAATGTTTTGCCTGCCAGGTCGAGTTGGCTTCTGATGGCAAGTGAATCGTTTTCTCCGACTTTGCGTTGCACCAGGACTTGTTTGCTTAAAATGATAGGGGAGGTGAGGAGCAGCGAGTCTTTCAGTTCACTCGTAGCCGGTATGCCATAAGCCACTACATCATACGTTCCGTCGGCCAGCCCTTCCAGCCGTTGATTGAAGCTCATCACCGGAGAGACCTGTACCTGTAAACCTTTGTCGCGCGCAAACGCCTCTATCAGTTCGTAATGGAATCCCGAAACCGTATCTCCATCCACATAGAAGCTGATGGAGTTGTATTCTGTTGCAGCATGAAGAATGCCGCTTTCTTTGATCTCGGCATAATCCCGCGGATGTCCTTGGGGCTTTTCTTTGCGGGGCCAGCAGGTGACAACGAGGGCTGATGTCAGTCCCAATACAACGTATTTCAGATACTTAGGTCTCAGTAGATTCATGGCGGCGGTTAGTCATAGAAGTTCCAGGAAACACCAATCTTAAACAGGCGCGGGTTGATGGGGTAATGGGGTGACAAGAAATAATTCGAGTTACCCATTCCCTGATTGACGTGGTACATCATCGCGAAAAGGCGCGTACGTTTCAATTGCAGGTTGGCATATACATTGATGATCGGATAACCGCCAATCTTTACCTGGTCGTCTTCCGGTTGCAAGTGGAACTGCTGGATGGCGGGAGTATATGCCGGAGCATAATATTTGGTGAAATAGCGTACATCGGCTCCCAATTGTACGTGAAGCACTTTCTTAGCCAGTGTTGTCTGGATATAGAGGTTATGGTATAGTGAAAGTTCGGGCAGGGGCAACACGGTGTTGTTGCTCGACTTTTGCCAGGTCACTTCATTGTCCAGATGAAGAATGCCCAGGCGGAAGTTTTGTGACAGAGTGGCGGAAAGCACTTGGATATTACCTCCATTCTGTTGGGGCAATGCTTTTTGATTGAAATACGTATAGTTCTTGATGTTTTCCACTCCGGCTTTCAGGTTGGTTTGCCAATGTTCTATGTTCAGCTCACCTTCCAGTCGGGTACGGAATTCCTTTTCCATATTGTCATTGTCCCAATAGAAGTACTTGGAGTGATAATGACGCATATAGAATGCGGGAAGAGTGTTACTGATGGATCCGCGGGCAATAAAGCTGACCGTGTCTTTCCATAGGCGGAAGTTCAGGTCGAGGTCGGCGTTGACACGGAATTGCCCGATCGCTTTATCCAGGATTCCCACTTCACCCATGGCGCGGTAGTGGAGCGTTTTTCCCTGGCGTTTGGCCAGTTCACCTCCGACAAAGACTTCATGTTCGCTGTATTTATCCACGCTTACAGAGTCCCGGTCCATAAGCCGGTAATTGCTTAACTTATGCGAGATGAAAGCTGTCAGCCCGGCTTTGGCATATTTATTGAAACCCTCGAGCAGTGCGATTCCCAATGTGTTTTTGACTCCGATATAACTGGTAGAGTCATTCACCAATTTGTTTCCGGGTTGGATATAAGCCTCCGGATAAATTTTGTACAGTTCGTCCTCCGAAGTAAACTGGTGGCGGCTGCGTTCCACTTTCATCGTGTGGATGAAACTGGTGACCGGAACGAACTCTGTCTTTTGAGTGTTGGTTGTGTCATCTTTGGCTTTCTCCACTTCACGCGTGAATCCCAGTTTATAGCGTTGGGTGAGGAATATGTAAAAGTCTTTGTTACGATTGGCGCTTTTGCTCAACAGGGTAGGGATATTCTGCGATTCGTATTCCTTTTTTCCCTCCGCCATCTCTTCCGGACGGGTGATGTAACGGTCGTCGGTGATACCGCCATTCTCGTTCATCTTCAGATAGTTGTTGCTGTACAGTAAAGTGGCTTCGTAGCGGTCGCCTATGTAACTTCCGAAAAGTGCGGCATTAAAGTAAGAGGTATTCTGGTTGTTATAATATCCCCGTCCGTACAGGTAATCGAAGTTGAAACCAAATGCCAGCCGTTTATTCACATTAACAGAAAAGTAAGACTTAAACCGTTCTTCTCCATTGATCTTATTACCGGCTTTATAGTAGGTAAGATTGGTGAAGGGCACGTTACTGTTGGTGAAGTTGAATTCGTCGGGACGTATGAAGAAGCTTGAAAAAGGTTCCATAAAGATGGTCGGTTCCGCGTCCCGACGTTCAAAGAAGAGGCGGGACAGACGGGGAGAACCTAAATTGCCCAGATAATTATAATGTCCTGTCAGACCTTCTACCAGGTTGGTGTTCTGAAACATGTGGGTTGCGGTATCAGCCGGGATTCTTTGAATCGTCCCCAGGCTTTCGCTGACGTGCCACATATAAAGTGTCGGAGGAAGTCCCTGTATCTCAACGTCTGTACTATCTTCCTGAACCCGCATGGCCGGGTCTATCTGGTTGCCGTTGGCATCTCTGCCGGTACGGGGATCAACTTGTTGTGTAGGGTTGAACTGTGCCTGTGCGGTCAGCAAACCTACAACAAGGAGTATATATGTAAGTAGGATTCGTCTCATAATTAGCCGCAAAGATACTTATTAAAATGAGAATTGAGAATTGAAATTTAAAAATTATCCGCTATCTCTGCCTGTGGCATAGCTAATAATTTTTAAATTCCGATTCTCAATTCTCAGTCAGTTTAAGCTTCTCTGATCAGTTCCATCCCTTTTTTGATGGCCTCTTCGTTCATCGGGATCAGGTGATGGTGGCGTTCGGGCAAAGTTTTCTTCAAACCTTTCACTACATTTTCTAAAGTGACAATGGGGCGAAGTTTCAGCAATCCTCCCAGCACGATCATGTTGAATGCTTTAGCATTGTTCATTTCATTGGCCGCATCCATTGCATCGATGCGGTACACCTTGATATCCTTGCGGGTAGGCGGGTTGATAATGCCGTATCCGTCGTAGATCAGGATACCTCCGGGTTTCACACGGCTTTCGAACTTTTCCAGTGAAGGCTGATTCAGAATGATAGCTGTATCATATTTGCTCAAGATCGGTGAAGAGATCTTGTCGTCACTTACAATGACTGTAACGTTGGCTGTTCCGCCACGTTGCTCAGGACCATAAGCTGGCATCCAGGTCACTTCTTTGCCCTCCATCAGTCCGGAATAGGCTAAAATCTTTCCCATAGACAGTACACCCTGTCCACCGAATCCTGCTATAATTATTTCTTCTTTCATCTTAATAATATTAACTTATTATTTATCTTTCAAGTCGCCAAGAGGATAGAAGGGGAACATGTGTTCTTCCATCCATTTGTTGGCTTTCTCCGGAGTCATTTTCCAGCCGGAACTACAGGTCGAAACGATTTCTACCAGGTTGGAGCCTTTTCCGTTCATTGAATTTTCAAAAGCTTTACGGATTGCTTTTTTAGCTTTCCGGATAGCCGGAACGGATTGTACCGACTGACGGGTTACGTAAGCTGTACCTTCCAGTTGGGCAGCAATCTCAGTTATCTTCAACGGATATCCGTGGAGTTCCGGATCACGTCCATAAGGACAAGTGGCGGTTTTCATTCCCATCAGGGTAGTAGGAGCCATCTGGCCTCCGGTCATACCGTAAATGGCATTGTTGATAAAGATAATCGTAATATTTTCACCACGATTCAATGCGTGGATAGTCTCTGCCGTACCAATGCAGGCAAGGTCGCCATCTCCCTGATAGGTGAACACCAGGCGATCCGGCCAAAGACGTTTGATGGCAGTGGCAAGTGCCGGCGCACGTCCGTGTGCAGCTTCCTGCCAGTCAATGTCAAGGTAATTGTAGATAAATACAGCGCAACCTACGGGTGAGATACCGACTGCTTTGTCTTCCAGTCCCATCTCCTCGATTACTTCGGCAATCAGTTTATGTACAACGCCGTGGCTGCAACCCGGACAATAGTGCATGCCATTGTCGTTCATCAGAGTCGGTTTCTTATAAACCAGATTCTCGGGCTTGATTATTTCTTCTTTCGTCATAACTTCTTTTTTTTATCTTTAAGTGACCGGGCTTGCTTGTTCTAAGTTCGGGTGTCTTAAACTACGCAGACTTAAAATGCTTCAAGGCCCGGATACTTATCTGTTGGTGAACCGTATAAAAAACTCCATCAGCTTGACAAAAATTGCCGCGCCGCATACGTAGATAAACACCTTAAAGTCGTCCTTCGCAACGAAGTAGGTGATAATAGCTGCCAGAGCCAATATCATAAACAGTATGTTCAATACGTTTCTTATTTTATCGGGATTCATCGTACTGTAGTTATTTGATTAATTGTTCTTTCAATGCAGTTACTATTTCGTCCGGATCGGGAACAATTCCTCCCAGGCGGCCGAAATGTTCAACTTTCACTCTTCCGTTCACTGCTAAACGAACGTCTTCTACCATCTGTCCGGCATTCAGCTCGGTTACCAGCATACCTTTTACTTTATTGGCATACTCGGCAATCGCTTTCGTCGGGAACGGCCATAGAGTGATGGGGCGAAGCATACCGACTTTAATCCCCTCTTCACGGGCCAGTTCCATTGCTTTCTGGCCGATACGTGCCATTGAACCGAAAGCTACAATCAGATATTCTGCATCTTCGCAGTCAATTTCTTCAAAACGTACTTCGTTTTCTTCAATTACTCTGTACTTTGCCTGGAAGCGGAGGTTGTTTTTCTCCATCTCTTCCGGACGCAGTTCCAACGAAGTGATGATGTTGGGCTTACGGTCTTTTGTCTTTCCGGTAGAAGCCCATGGACATTGTGCTATGACTTCCGCATCCGTACGGCGGGCTTTTGCGGGAGGAAGAACCACTTTCTCCATCATTTGTCCGATAACACCGTCTGCAAGGATGATGGCCGGATTACGGTATTTGAACGCAAGTTCGAAAGCGAGTCCGACAAAGTCTGCCATTTCCTGAACAGAAGCCGGAGCCAATGCGATGAGTTTATAGTCACCGTGTCCTCCACCTTTTACAGTCTGGAAATAGTCGGCCTGGCTTGGTTGGATAGTACCCAAACCGGGACCGCCGCGCATCACGTTTACGATCAGACATGGAAGCTCGGCACCTGCCAGATAAGAAATACCTTCCTGTTTCAGGCTGACACCGGGACTTGATGATGAGGTCATCACCATTTTGCCGCTTCCGGCACCACCATAAACCATATTGATAGCTGCCACTTCACTTTCCGCCTGGAGGACTACCATGCCGGTAGTTTCCCAAGGTCTCAGTTCGGCAAGAGTTTCCAACACCTCCGATTGCGGAGTAATAGGATATCCGAAGTATCCGTCGGCACCACAGCGGATGGCCGCATGGGCGATGGCTTCGTTTCCTTTCATTAATACAACTTCTTCTGCCATATTCTTTTCTTTTATTCTACTTTTACTTTATAAACAGAGATACATCCGTCCGGACATACGGTTGCGCATGAACTGCATCCGTTACAGGTATCTTCAAGAATCTGCTGGGCATAATTATACCCTTTCACATTCACCTCTTTGGCGAGGGATATTACGTTGAGCGGACAAGCTACCACACACAGGTTGCACCCTTTACAACGCTCTGTGTCGACTACGATTGCTCCTTTGATTTTTGCCATAATCTATTTTTATTACGTTTATTGATTATACATATCTTTATTGTAGAAGTTCAATATATCCATCACCATTTTGCGTGCCTGGAGAGCCGGGCTGTCGGGATTGAGTTCAATGGCGGATTGATAATTATTGAGGGCTTTTTGCCAGTCTCCTAACTTGCGGTAAGCATTTCCCATCAGATAGTAAGCTTCGTCTTTACCGACGGGTTCAGTCTGGAGAAATTCTTCAAGTGCTTGAAGCGCATTTTCTATATCTCCTTGATTGATAAGCTCTTTGATGGTTTTCAGTTGATCCATATCTTTTGATTTTCCGGATTATTGAGTCACAAAGATAGCTTTTTATCTTTTAACCTGTTCATCTCTACTGTGAAAAATAGGAAAACAGAAAAAAATAGAGGGTGGAAATAAAATAGGTATTTGTCAATCTGGTACTGTTCTGAGGATGAATAGAGGCTATTGTATCCTTCCCGGGCATTTGCGAGGGGGCTATAAAAAGGGGAGTGTATCAAAAGTTCGCTAATCTGCAGTGAACCCTTGATACACTCCCATGTTATTATTAAAGTCAGTCTTCTATCGATGTGATATGGAGGTCGATAGGGGAGACTCTCACTTTACAGGAATTTTATCAATGCGTTTCTGGTGGCGTCCGCCTTCAAACTCTGTCGAGAAAAATTCCGTCATAATCATATCCGCTTCTTCCGTGCTGATATAACGGCCGGGCATAACCAATACGTTGGCATCGTTGTGCAGGCGTGCCATATGTGCGATTTCTGCTGTCCAGCAGAGTGCGGCACGAATACCCTGATGTTTGTTTAATGTCATGCTGATACCATTACCGCTACCACAGATGGCAATTCCCGGATAGCATTCGCCGGCTTCAACAGCCAGTGCCAATGGATGGGCAAAATCGGGATAGTCACAGCTGTCTGTCGAGTAAGTTCCGAAGTCTTTGTATTCCCAACCTTTTGCTTCCAGCCAGCCCCTTACGTATTCTTTCAATTCGAAACCGGCGTGGTCGCAACAAATTCCAATTTTCTTCATGTCCTTTTTAATGTGCTAATATAATGAATGTGCTAATGCACTGATCCTGCCGGATTAGCGCATTAGCACATTTAATGATTGATCAGAGCATTGCTTTTACCTGATTGTATACGTTTTCTGCGGTGAATCCCAGTTTCTCATCCAGCACTTTGTAGGGTGCCGAGAAACCAAATGATTCAAGACCGAACACTTTACCGTTGGGACCTACCAAACCTTCAAGATTCACCGGAAGTCCGGCTGTCAGACCAAAGATTTTGGCTCCTGCAGGAAGTATGGATTCCTGATACTCTTTGCTTTGATTACGGAATAACCCTTCGGATGGAGCGGAAACAATACGTACTTTCACACCTTCTTTGCGCAGAAGTTCGGCACCGGCCACCAGCGTTGAAACTTCCGAACCCGAAGCTACCAGGATCACATCCGGGTTTTCATCGGCGTCGGCAATGATATAAGCACCTTTTGCGGCTTGTGAATAATCGGTTCCTGCGGGCAGGTTAACGATATTCTGACGTGAAAGGATCAGTGCTGTAGGAGTCGACATGTTTTCCATTGCAAGCCTCCACGCAATGGTTGTCTCTTCCACATCCGCCGGGCGAAGTACCAACATAGAGTTGTGTCCTTTGTGGTTCTTCAGTTTTTCAAGCAGGCGTACTTGTGCTTCTTGTTCTACCGGTTCGTGAGTAGGTCCGTCTTCTCCTACACGGAACGCATCATGAGTCCAGATGAATTTTACCGGTTGCTCCATCAGGGCAGCCATACGCAGGGCCGGTTTCATGTAGTCTGAGAACACAAAGAATGTGCCGCATGCAGCAATGATACCTCCGTGCAGAGACATACCGATACAAATACAAGCCATACTTAACTCTGAAACTCCTGCTTGAAGGAAAGCGCCGCTGAAATCTCCTTTTTTGAATGCGTGCGTCTTTTTCAGGAATCCGTCTGTCTTGTCTGAGTTAGACAGGTCGGCTGATGAAACGATCATATTTTCTACCTGAGTGGCCAATGCTCCTAATACGGTTGCAGATCCGGCACGGGTTGCGCCGCCGGCTTTCTGTTCAATGGCATCCCAGTTTACTTTCGGGGCTTTTCCAGAGAAGAATTCGGCCAGTTTAGCTGCCTTTTCAGGGTTTGCTTTTGCCCATTCTGCTTTTGCTGCATATTTGTCAGCAACAATCTTCTTCAGTTCTTCCGCGCGTTTGGCATACAGTTCGGCTACTTCGGGGAAAATGGTGAATGGATTCTCCGGATTTCCACCCAGGTTCTTGATTGTATTTACATATGCGTCTCCACCCAATGGTGCGCCGTGTGTCGCGCAGTCGGCTTCATAGCTGCTTCCATCGGCCCGGCGTGCTCCTTTACCCATGGTCGTTTTACCGATGATCAGGGTCGGACGGTTCTTTTCAGCTTTGGCTTCAGTCAGAGCTTTGCGTATCTCGTCAGGATCGTTACCGTTGATTGTGATTACTTTCCAGTCCCATGCTTCATATTTCATGGCTACGTTTTCGGTTGTTACATCTTCTGTGTTGGTAGAAAGCTGTACGTCGTTTGAATCGTAGAACATGATCAGGTTGTCCAGTCCGAGTGTACCGGCAATGCGGCCGGCACCCTGAGAGATTTCTTCCTGGATACCTCCATCGGATATATATGCGTAAATAGTCTGGTTCATTACTTCGCCAAAGCGGGCTTTCAGGAATTTGGCTGCAATGGCTGCGCCTACTGCATAAGTGTGTCCCTGTCCCAGCGGGCCGGAAGTATTTTCAACGCCACGGTCTACATTCACTTCAGGGTGTCCCGGAGTAGGGCTGCCCCACTGACGGAATTGCTTTAATTCGTCCAATGTATATTTTCCGGTGAAAGCCAATACGGAATAAAGCATCGGTGACATGTGTCCCGGGTCGAGGAAAAAGCGGTCGCGACCTTCCCAGCGTGGGTTTTGCGGATCGTATACCAAAAACTCAGAGAAGAGTACGTTCACAAAATCAGCACCGCCCATGGCGCCTCCGGGGTGTCCCGAATTGGCTTTTTCCACCATCGACGCAGCTAATATGCGGATATTATCAGCCGCACGATTCATAAGTTTACTATCGTTCATATCTATTGATTAATTTAGTTTTTTCAGATTTTTCGCAAAGATAACCTTTTAGTGGGACTTATCTACCATAAAAAGATAGCTTTTTTACATAACAAAAAGAAAGGCACATCTGTTTAGGATGTGCCTTGTCTTCTGAATATTAGTTTTTGAATCTTTATACCAGTCTTCTTGAACCGTCACTGATAACTACATCATACACTTTCGGGCTTCTGCCGAATTTAGCTTTGAATGATTCTTTAGCTTTCTCGATGAAGTTGTCATACAATTCGTCTTTCACCAGGTTGATAGTACAACCGCCGAAGCCGCCGCCCATAACGCGTGAACCGGTTACGCCACACTCTTTAGCGCAGTCGTTCAGGAAGTCGAGTTCTTCGCAGCTTACTTCGTAAAGTTTGCTCATGCCATGATGAGTTTCGTACATTTTCTGACCTACCGTTTCGTAATCTCCTCTTTCCAGGGCATCACATACATCGAGTACACGCTGAATTTCTTCGATTACGTATTCGGCACGCATGTAATCTTCTTCACTGATATCAGCTTTTGCCTCTGCCAGCATATCCATTGTACAGTCACGCAGGAATTCTACATGAGGATGTTTTTTCTGGATGGCAGCCACAGCAGCCTCGCAGCTCTGACGACGTTTGTTGTATGCCGATGAAGCCAATTCGTGTTTAACGACCGAATCCAGCAATACCAGACGATAACCTTCCGGTTTGAACGGGAAGTACTGGTATTCCAAAGAGCGGCAATCCAAACGAATCAGGCTACCTTCTTTACCGAATACAGAAGCGAACTGGTCCATAATACCACAGTTCACACCGCAATAGTTGTGTTCTGTAGCCTGACCGATTTTAGCTAATTCGAATTTGTCTATTTTGTTTTCACCAAACAGGTCATTCAGCGCAAAGGCATAAGTACTTTCCAAAGCAGCCGATGAAGACATTCCGGCACCCAATGGCACATCTCCGGAGAAAGCGGTATTGAATCCTTTCACGTCAACGCCACGTTTGATCATTTCGCGGCACACACCGAATATATATCTTGCCCAGCTGGCGCGTGGAGCATCTTCTTCGTTCAATCCGAAAGTTACATAATCTTTCAGGTCGATAGAGTAAGCGTTTACTTTATCTGTGCCGTTAGGCTTGATTTCGGCGATCATACCTTTATCGATAGCTCCCGGGAAAACAAATCCGCCATTGTAGTCGGTGTGTTCACCAATTAGGTTGATACGGCCCGGAGAGGCATATACAAATCCTGTAGTTCCATCAAAATGTTTGATGAAGCGACTTCTTACGTGTTCTATATCCATGATCGTTTATATTTTAGAGGTGAATAATTTAAATCTTTTATCTATTGTTTTTCTGTGTTTACATTTTTTGATCCAACCAAAGCGTAGAACAAAATATAAGCAGCACAGAAAAGAACTATCCAATAACTGTCCATATAGGTAGTAAGGTCAGCCAACCAACCTTGAATAGCCACCATAACTGCGCAACCGAATACCATTGTCATAAAAATTCCGCTGGCGATAGCGGTGTATTTGCCAAGACCTTCAACTGCCATATTGAATATACCACCCCACATAACGCTAGTGCAAAGCCCAACAAGTAAGAAAGCGAAAATGCCGATAGGAACTTCGGCCCAAATAAGTTCCAACTTCGCCCAATCAATACCCGGTACACTTACTGTGATGTCTGTGGGAGCAAACATACCGAAAGAAACAAGGATAATGCTGGCGATAGAAACGGTTGTGATCATTTTTCTACTTGAAATTTTTCCAGCAATAGTTCCACCTACGAAACGGCCTACAAGCATCATTAACCAATAAACAGCAACAATCAGACCTACAATACCGGCATCCATGCCTAGCCCCGGAGTGGTTGCATCGGGTGCAGAAGATAAATATTGAAGAATATAGGTAGGAGTTCCTACTTCAATTCCCATATAGAGAAAAATAGCAAGAATACCCAAGACGAAGTGGCGATATTTCATGGCGCCCTTGATAAGGCTGGTGTCAACGGGAGCCTGTTCGGGTTCTTGGATTTTAGTGAATAAGATAACGATAAATCCGATAATGAAGATGGCAAGGGCAATCATTAGCGCAGGAGTAGCATCAGCAATATGTGCTTTGGAAGCGTCACCGATTAAAGCGCCCATTATAATATATACGGCCACAGCGGCACTACTGTTAAATACTCCACCGATTTGAATGAGCTGGTTGCCTTTGTTTCCACCTCCTCCAAGGAGATTGAGCATAGGATTAACTACGCAGTTCAGGATACACATGGTAAAGCCGGTGATGAAAGCTCCGATTAAATAAACGAGAAATGCACTCTCTTTGCCTACATGACCGCTAAGCCATTGTACCAGAATGCCAATGATTCCTACGAAAAGACCGATAAGAGCTGTCTTTTTGTAACCGAACTTAGCTATAAGCATACCGGCAGGGATACCCATAACAAGATAAGCGATAAAGTTTCCATAGTTACCTATCTGAGAAAGTACATTGCTGGCTCCGAAATCGTTCTTTACGATGACAGCCATTGGCGAGCAGAGGTTGGTAACGAAAGCAATCATAGCGAAAAGCGCAATCATAATAATGATGGCTCCCCATTGTTTTTTTTGTTCACTCATAAGTAAATTAGATATTATTTTTATGTTAATATTTCCTAGTTTATTTTTCAACTCCGAATTTATAGATGGTTACCTGCTGGTATTCATCGCCCGGCAGTAAAGTAGCCGACGGGAAGTGTGCTTTATTCGGTGTGTCGGGGAAGCATTGAGCTTCGAAGCAGATAGCGCTTCGTGCGGGGAAAGTAGCTCCGTTTGTTCCTTCGAAGCCGCCCAGCCAGTTGCCTGTGTATAATTGTACGCCGGCTTCTGTGGTATATACCTCCATGGTGCGTCCGCTGTTGGGCTCTTTGCAGGTAGCTGCCAGGTCGAGAGAACCTGTTTCTGCCTTGTTCAATACATAGCAATGGTCATAGCCGGCACCGTATATAAGTTGCTGGAATTTGTCATTGATTCGTTCGCCAACAGTATGTGGGGTACGGAAATCCATCGGAGTTCCTTCCACTTTGGCTATTTCTCCTGTCGGGATGGATACTTCATCGATCGGAGTATAAAAATCTGCGTTGATTGTGACGATGTTATTTTCTACAGTCGGAGTAGGATTGGCTGTTCCTGCCAGGTTGAAGAAACCGTGATTGGTCAGGTTTACGACTGTTGCTTTGTCTGTAGTGGCACGGTATTCGATGACAATCGCATTCTCTTCTTCTTCAAGGCGATAAGTCATTTCAACTTCCAGATTACCGGGGAAGCCCTCTTCTCCGTCAGCGGAAGTATAGTTGAATCGGATCACCCCTTCTTCAAGTTGCTCGGCATCCCATACTCTGGCGTGAAATCCGGTGGGGCCACCATGAAGTGAGTTGGGACCGTTGTTGATCGTGAGACTATGTTCTTCGCCATACAGGGTGAATTTACCTTTGGCGATGCGATTGCCATAACGTCCGATAGTGGTACTTAAGAAAGGTTCCGGTCCGTGCATCAGTGCATCCAGTGTACCATAGCTGAGTACGACATTGGCATATTTTCCGTCTTTATCCGGAACCATGATAGATAGAATGGCGCATCCGTAGTTTGTTACGGCAACTTCCATTCCTTTCTTGTTTTTGAGGATAAACAAATCGGTTTTCTTATCGTTTATATCCTTTTGAAAATCTTTCCGGCTGAGCCCTGACCGATTTCCTTCAGTTGGGAATGTGTTAATCATGTCTGGTATTATTAAAATTTCTTGCAAATAAAGGGAAATTCTTTCGTTCTCCCAAATTATTCTTTGTAAATCTGTTCGGCGATTTAGGAAAGTTTAGCGTTTTCCGTGAAAGCATCCTAAGTTGTAATGCGAAGATAAAAAATTCATGTTAGTTTTAATTAAAAGCCCGGATTTTGTGTATTATTTGATATTTTTCGTATGTTTGTCCCTTGATTGTTAAAATCATGAGTTTTTAATCTAAGTTTATAACAAGAAAAACAAAAATGTATCCGTTAAAATTCGAACCCATTCTGAAGCAGACGCTTTGGGGGGGCGACAAAATTATCCCGTTCAAGCATTTGAATGATGATTTGAAGGGAGTTGGGGAAAGCTGGGAAATATCCGGCGTAGAGAACAACGAATCTGTCGTAGCTAACGGCCCGGATAAAGGCCTTACACTGACTGATATGGTGAAAAAATACCGTGAGGAACTGGTAGGCGAAGCAAACTATGCCCGTTTTGGCAATGAGTTTCCTTTGCTGATAAAGTTCATTGATGCGAAGCAAGACTTGTCTATACAGGTGCATCCTACTGATGAACTGGCTAAAAAACGCCACAACTCAAAAGGTAAAACTGAAATGTGGTATGTAGTGGGTGCTGACGAAGGAGCCAAACTGCGTTCGGGATTTTCTGAACAGATTACACCGAAAGAATATAAAGACCGCGTGCATAATAATACAATTACAGATGTTCTTCAGGAATATGAAATTCATCCGGGAGATGTTTTCTTCCTGCCTGCAGGGCGTATTCACAGTATTGGTGCCGGGGCATTTATTGCCGAAATTCAGCAGACGTCGGATATCACTTACCGTATTTATGATTTTAATCGTAAAGACGCTAATGGAAAAACACGTGAATTGCATACCAGCCAGGCACTTGATGCGATCAACTACGAAGTGCTCGATGACTATCGTACCAAATATGAACCTTTGAAAGATGAACCGGTTGAGTTGGTGGCATGTCCTTATTTCACGACTTCGGTTTATGATATGAGTGAACAGATCAGCTGTGATTATTCGGAGCTGGATTCATTCGTAATCTTTATTTGTATAGAAGGCTCTTGCCTGATGACAGATAATGAAGGCAACGAAGTGCGACTGGGTGCAGGAGAAACTGTTTTGCTTCCTGCCACTACTCAGGAATTGACCATTGTGCCTCAAGAAGGGAATGTGAAGTTATTGGAAACATACGTGTAAGGACATTCTTCAACGTATTTATATTAGACGCCCGGATATGCAATGATGTATGTCCGGGTGTTTTTTTAATATCTTTTTCGGAAGAGTCCGCGAACTTTACGGATCATTTTCATACCCAGCATGACACCGTCAAAAATGGCCATACCGGTACTGAAAGAGCGCATTAACGCATTACCACCGGAGGCGGCAGGTGCAAGGGGGGCGAAAATTCGGCGGGTGGTATCCGCCATGGCTTGTTTCTGGTCACAGATTTCCTGCAACACTTCTTGTTTACGCTGAGCAATGTCTTCCAGCGTAATTTTCTTTGGAGTAGGTGTGCTGTTGTTCATTGCTTCATTTTTTATTGGAGTCGTTGAGAAATAGGTTGGCAAGGAAATTTACCATTGGCGAAATGATAAGTTGCCTGCGGAAAAAATAAATGATGGCAATCAATAAAACATTGATGCCTGCTATGATGCCGAAACTTACCATCAAACCGCCTACTAACGGTTCAAGAATATAAGCCAGGGCAAAAAGCAGATAAAACAGGGCTACCATACCTAAGATAGTGAGCACTAAAATCATTATTAACGTGGATAAGAGTATAGTTAACTTTTCCGTTAGTTCCAGTTTGGTATATTCTTTCTGGAGTACAAGGAACTTCTTGAACTCAGCAAACAGCTGCTGGATATTTTCAATGCTTTTATCGTCTGTAAACATGATAGCTCTGTTTTGATCTTGTTCATTTAGTCAATTACTTCGCCTTTGATTTCAGCTGCAATTTCATCAACGAGGTTTTCCATTTCGTTACGATTCAGCTTGATACCTTTTTTGCGAAGAATCTCTGCGATTTTGTGACGAGTATCTTCTCCTTTTTCAGGAGCGAATAAAATACCCAGGGCTGCACCAACGGCTGCACCACCCAGAAAAGCTGCTAATACATTAAGTCCTTTCATAATCTTTTGTTTTTAAATGATCATATTACAAAGCTAACATTTTTATTGAAAACTTGTTCTGTTTGCCTTAATTTTTTTAGAAAAAAAATACTCAGCTTAAAATCAGAAGTAATCTTAATGTAAATGCCGGGCGGCGTTTGGGAGGATGTGCCGAAACTCTCATTCACCACAGATTATACAGGCCTATGCAGATAAATGTTATTAGTTATCAATAGATTAAGCTTGATCTGTACTACTCTGTGGTGAATGGTGGCATACCCTTCGGGCAGGATTGTTTTTGTCTGAATCCAAGAGTATCTATTTCCTTTTTTCCTGTTTGGTGGAAGACGGTTGATTTGTTTTTTGCTTTTTCCGTCTCCAGAAGTCGCCATTAGCCCGGCTCCCGCGGTATGTTTTGTTGGCTTTGGCTTTAACCTTGATTTCTTCCTGCTTTTCTTCCTGGGCTTTGATACCTTCGGTCGTGACAAACGGGTGGTCTTTTACCACCGGGATGTTTTTCCCTATCAACTTTTGGATATCTTTTAAGTAGGGCAGTTCTTCTGATTCGCAGAAAGAGATGGCCACTCCTTCATGTCCGGCACGTCCGGTACGGCCGATGCGGTGCACGTAAGTTTCCGGAACATTGGGCAACTCGTAATTGATTACGTGTGATAATTGGTCTACATCGATGCCGCGTGCAGCAATGTCGGTTGCTATCAAGGCGCGAAGGGTATGGTTCTTAAAATTGGTCAAAGCACGCTGGCGTGCATTTTGAGTTTTGTTACCATGTATCGCTTCAGCTCCGATACCGGCTTTAGTCAGTACACGTGCCAATTTGTCGGCTCCGTATTTTGTACGCGTAAAGATAAGTACCGATTCGATTGATGTATCTTTCAACAGATGGATCAGCAAGTCCTTTTTTTCTTTTTTCTCGACGAAATAAACCTGCTGTGAGATGATGTCCACAGTCGAAGAGGCCGGGGTCACTTCCACTTTCTCCGGTTTAGTCAACATCGAATTTGCCAACGTTTCTATTTCCGGTGGCATGGTCGCCGAAAAAAACAAAGTTTGTCTTCGGGCCGGTAGCAGTTTCAGGATGCGTTTGATGTCATGGATAAATCCCATGTCCAGCATACGGTCTGCTTCGTCCAATACAAAAAAATCAAGTGAACTCAGGGAGATAAATCCCTGTGATATCAAATCCAATAATCTGCCGGGAGTGGCAACCAGTATCTGAATACCGCTCCGTAGAGCGTCAGTCTGTGGTTTCTGTCCTACTCCTCCAAAGATTACGGCATGTTTCAGACCGGTATACCGTCCGTATGCTTCGAAACTTTCACCTATCTGAATTGCAAGTTCCCGGGTTGGCGTCAGCACAAGTGCCTTGATACCTTTACGATGGTCGGTTTTATACAATTTTTGCAAGATAGGGATAGAAAAAGCAGCTGTTTTACCGGTACCTGTTTGAGCACAACCTAATAAATCTTTTCCTTGAAGTAAAATGGGGATTGACTGTTCTTGTATTGGGGTGGGAGAGGTGTAACCCTCTTGTCTTAAAGCCTTTAAGATAGGCTCTATCAAATTCAAATTTTCAAATGTCATGTACAATAATTGAATGAGCCTCTCGGCTCTGTTATGTTATATAGCACAAAGATAGGGCAATCGTAAGACGTAAATCCTTTTTTCTGTAATGCTTTAATCTTATTTAACTAAGGTGAAGGGCATATCATCGGAGGTTTAAGCGTACTTTTGTCTTTCATTATATAGGTAATCTAAATTTGTATAAGAAGAAATGAAAGGTAAAATCGTTTTTATAACGGGAGCAAGCAGTGGCATTGGTGAAGGATGTGCGCGTAAGTTTGCTTCGCAAGGTTCGGATTTGATTCTGAATGCCCGTAACGTGGCAAAACTTGAAGAGTTGAAAGTAGAACTGGAAGCTAAATACGGAGTACGTATCTGCCTGTTGCCGTTTGACGTACGTGATCGGAATGCAGCGACCATGGCGCTGGCTTCTTTACCGGAAGAGTGGAAACGTATTGATGTATTGGTGAACAATGCCGGTCTTGTGATTGGTGTGGATAAAGAATTTGAGGGAAACCTGGACGAATGGGATATTGTGATTGATACTAATATAAAAGCCTTGTTGGCTATGACGCGTATAGTGGTTCCCGGAATGGTGGAACGCGGACACGGGCATATCATCAATATCGGTTCGATAGCTGGTGATGCGGCTTATCCCGGCGGAAGCGTATATTGCGCCACTAAAGCCGCTGTCAAAGCACTTTCGGACGGTTTGCGTATTGATTTGGTAGATACTCCGCTTCGTGTGACAAACATAAAACCGGGAATGGTGGAAACTAATTTTACGGTTGTCCGTTATCGTGGAGATAAGGATGCTGCCGATGCTTTTTATAAGGGTATTCGTCCGTTGACTGGAGACGACATAGCTGAAACAGTTTATTATGCTGCCTCTGCTCCCGAACATATACAGATAGCAGAAGTGCTGGTGATGCCCACTTATCAGGCAACCGGTACGATTTCTTATAAGAAAAAAGACTGCTGAGGTATCTAAAAAAGTGTTTTTTAGGAAGATTGTTTTGTGGGGTGATAAAAATTCTATTATTTTGTCCCCTTCAAAAGAATGGATACAAGATTATTAACTAAATGTGTATAGATTATGAAAAAATTAGTAGTATTAGGGATGGGCGTATGCGTTGCCTTGGCATTTGCTTCATGTAAATCCAGCGAAAGCGCTTATAAAAAGGCATATGAGAAAGCTAAACAACAGGAATTGGCTGAGCCTCAGGTAGAAGCTCCCGTAGAAGTTACTCCGGTAGTTGCTGCTCCAGTAGAAACTAAAAAGGCTGTTGATAATGCTGCAGGCGTTCGTCAGGAAAAGGTAACAGTTGTTTCAGGTGCTGATGGATTGAAAGATTATAGCGTAGTATGCGGTAGCTTCGGTTTGAAAGCAAATGCAGAAGGTCTGAAAGATTTTCTGGACAAAGAAGGTTATAATGCAACCATTGCTTTTAATGCTGAGACAGCTATGTATCGTGTGATTGTAAATACATTTGCCGATAGGGCTTCTGCTGCGCAGGCACGTGATGCTTTCAAGGCTAAATATCCTAGTAGAAAAGACTTCCAGGGCGCCTGGTTGTTATATAGAATCTATTAATAAAAAAATCTTTTTGGTAATTTCGGGAGTGACGGATGTTGTCTCCCGGTAAAGAAGGTATCCTGTGAAGGATGCCTTCTTTTTTGTTTCACCACTTGGGTAGATACACTTTTTATTGATAACATTAAAACAGGTTCTCAAAATATTATGTATCTTTGCGGCATGACAAATACTCTTAGATCGGATTTGGTTTTGTAAACAATCTGTTTTTTTGCAACAGGTTGTCCTTTCGTCTTCTCTCGGAAAACTCTTTTCGGGAGCAATTCTTTATTATTATAATTCAAGTTTAATCTGCATGCAATGCTGAAAGTATTACTATGCTTTTCGTGTATGCGAAATATATTAAGATAATGAGTAACGAAAATAAAACAATTCACGATTTCGAACTTAATTTAATCTGCGATTTTTTTTCCAATATGGAACGACAGGGTCCCGGAAGTCCTGAGGTAACATTGAAAGCATTGAGTTTTATAGATAATCTCACTGAAAAATCCCTTATCGCCGATATCGGCTGTGGAACCGGGGGGCAGACCATGGTATTGGCCGGTCATGTGGCGGGGCAGGTTACAGGACTCGATTTTCTTTCCGGCTTTATTGATATTTTCAATCGTAATGCAAGACAGTCGGGCTTGCAAAACAGGGTGACAGGCATTGTCGGTTCCATGGATGATCTTCCTTTCCGAAATGAAGAGTTAGATCTGATTTGGTCGGAAGGGGCTATCTATAATATTGGTTTTGAACGGGGATTGAATGAATGGCGTAAGTATTTGAAGAAAGGAGGGTATCTTGCAGTTTCTGAATGTTCATGGTTTACGGACGAACGTCCGGCGGAAATCAATGACTTCTGGATGGATGCATATCCCGAAATCGATACGATTCCTAATCAAGTAGCCAAAATTCACAAGGCAGGCTATCTTCCTGTCGCTACATTTATTCTGCCTGAAAATTGTTGGACAGATCATTACTTTACCCCCAAAGTAGCAGCTCAGAAGATTTTTTTAACTAAATATGCCGGAAATAAAATTGCTGAGGAATTTAGTATGCTTCAATCCATTGAAGAAGAACTGTACCATAAGTATAAAGAGTATTATGGCTATACATTTTTTATTGCAAAAAAGATAGGGCTGTAATTCTTTTCATGCCTATATAAACAGTTGTTTTAAGTAGGGCAGGGGAATCTGATCTAAAGGATATCGCCCTATAAGGCATCAAGCATATCTGTCGGTGCAAAGGTAAAGTCATAACTCTTTTCACCACGGAGTAACACAGAGTATCACAGAGTCTTTTTATTAATAATCAATAACTTAAAATCGGCTCTGTGTTACTCTGTGTCTCCTGTGGTGAGTTTTGACACATTTCTCCTTTAGTAAATAGGAATATGATTACTTTTTCTCACCGAACTCTTCCTGCTGTTGCTCTACTTCTTTTAGCTTGGCAGCATTTTCAGCTTTCTGTAGTCTTTCTTTTTCCAATGCCGCCTCTGATTTTGGGGCCAGGGCGTTTACTGCCTCTTGTCCGGTGAAGTTCGGAATAAGTGCTGACTCTTCCCGGTCGTATATCTGGGGGAAGTCTCCCGGTTTACTTTCCAATTCCAGCACGGCACTGCTTGGCATCTGCGAGCCTTCGAACAAGACACTGGCTGTGATTTTTATTTTTCCGGGTTTCAAAGTAGACTGAACTAATATCGGGGCTGTTCCCCAACGGACAGGGGCCGGGTTAGCCAAATTGCCTGCTCCGCCTAAAATACGTCCTTCACCTTCTATTTGAAATTTGATGGTATAGTTGTTTAAGCGTTTGATATTTCCATCTTTGTCGGCAACGGCAGCTATGACTGTGACGAAGTCAGAACCGTCGGCTTTCAGGTCTGTTCCTTCATTGTCTACCCAAAGGAGCAGCTTTTCGGGACGTCGTGCCGGAGCCACTTTGTGGGTAGCGACTACTTTACCGTCAATCAATCCTTCTGCCAATAAGTAAACGTCAGCTTGTTTACCTTGGCGTGAAAGTGCTTTATCTTTCATGAAGTCGTATACATTCTCGAATGTGATGACGGGGTGGGGCATTCCTTCTTTTTCCTGTTTATGTACATAGGTTTGCGTTTGTCCGCCTTTGAGATAGGTGAGTCTTACTTCGTCACAGTTCGAATAGACGGTGACATCTTTGCCGGAGAACGGTGTCATTTCATGGGCGATATAAACCATTGGACCGGTTTGGAAAAGGCGCTCTTCTTTTATGGGCGACCGTTGTGCCATAAACATGTAATAAGAATACTTCGGTTGGCGGAATACGTCCATGACACCTCCGTAGAAGGGATCGGGATGATAGCCGCGCTGATGATCGAACGAGTGCCAGAGGCAGCCTCCTACATGTTGCCGCGGAGTGCGGTAAAGAGCATCATAGCTGGTGTATTTGTAGGATGGGCGGGCATAGTGCTGTGCTTGTATAAGCATGGCCTGCTCTCCCCAGTTGCGTGCTACGCGACTGGGAGAATTGTGCGAGTTCCAGTCATCCACATTGTCACCCCATTCACGTGTGAAGTAAGTCAGCTGTTTCTTGATATCGTTAGTCGAATAGGCTCCTCCGTCTCCATTGAGCGGATGGGTAAAAAGTATCTGGAAATGTTCTTTCCCTTTGGCTTCGCTATCGCATCCGCTATAACAATAGGGATATGGATATTCTGCCTCTACAATGTCATGTGCGTTCCGGGCGAAATCTGCCGGATACCATGTCTCGTTCAAGATCGGTTCCCACATCCATACGCAAGGATGATTGCGGTCTCGACGAACCAGGTTACGGATATCGCTGTATACCCGCTGTGCAAAGACCGGGGCATCATTCCAGAATTGCCAGCCCGGGGTATTGACGATTACAAATAATCCCAATTCATCACAAGCATCCATGAAGGCCGGGTCTTGCGGGCAGTGAGCATTACGAATTACTTTCATTCCGGCATCTCTCAGCTTTTTGGCATCCCGCCAGTGAATGCTGTTAGGTACCGCATTGCCCACAATTGCGAAATCCTGGTGCCGATTGGCTCCGATTAACGGAGCTTCATAAGGTTTACCGTTCAGCCAGAATCCATCTTCTCCTTTGAATTCGATACTGCGTATTCCGATCCGGCGCCGGTAACCATCTATCGGATTGCCCTTTTCGTCACGGATACGAACGATCAGGTTATATAATGCCGGATTTTCCGGACTCCATAGCATCGGACTTTTTACGGTCAGCTTATCTGATGAATAGGTTGATTTTCCGGGCTTGATCCGGATGACAGAGTTTAGAGAAGCCACTTGTTGTCCGTCCGGTTGCTGAAGTTCGTATTCGACTACACCTTTGAAAGCTTTTTTCCCGGAGTTGCGAATCTGTATTTTCAGTAATACTTCGGCAGAGTGGTCCGATACATTGTTATAAGCGACAAATAGTCCTCCGCCTGCTTCTTCGTTCTCATAATTCGGATCGGTGATGAATACCTGATTGTGTGCTATCAACCAGCAATCCCGATATATTCCTCCGAAATAAGTGAAGTCCAGCACTTCCTGTTGTTTTCCGGGAGGATAGTTGGGGTCATTGCTATTGTCAGCCCATACGGCGATCAGGTTTTCCTTTCCAAATTCCAATGCATCAGTTACATCGACGACCACCGGCAGATAACCACCGAAATGTTCGGCTAGCAATTTACCGTTTACGTATATTTTGCTTTTGCCCATAATTGCCTCAAAATGTAAAAAAAGTTTTTTACCTTTCAATGCCGCATCCGGTGTAAAGTGTTTGCGATACCAGACTTCGCCTTGGTAATTGATACAGCCGCTTGCTTCTGTAGGCAGGTATTCGATACCATGAGGCAGAGAAACTACTGTCCATGACCGGTCGTCGAAATTTCCGGTTTCAGCTCCGGGGCAATTTCCTTTATAAAAACGCCACGCAGGATTCATGGAATAGACGTCTCGTCCGGAGTCTGCCAGCCGGAAAAATCCGGCAGTGGAGAATTCGGGTTGATGTGCCTTTATGCATAGCGGGGATAAAAGTAAACTGATGAATAACAGAATAATACTTTTCTTCATTGTGGTAGGGATTATGATTAGTTATTATTGATGGTTTTGAATTTTATAGTCCTTTTTGATAGAATGATGTAAAGTTATGAAAAAAAAATATATTCGCAAGGATATGTGAATGCTTTGTATGCATAATCTGAAAGATTAATATAAAAACGGCATGACTTGAGATAATTTTATACTATTGGAAAAATATTGAAAGAGTATATGCTTACTTAAATAACAACTGTCTCTTTGGGAACCTGAGGAAGAAAAAACTCGAACGGAGAATGATTTGATATTCTATTTGTCTTGGAACCAGATATTTACAATTGTTTGTTTGAAGCTTTGGAAAGCTTAGGTTTAACATTGTGTTAAATCTGCTTCTTTACATTCAAAAGACTTGTTGTTTGAATGTAAAAGAGGTGTTGTTTGTGTATGGAGAACCAATAATAGGGAGCAAAGACTTAACAATGTTAATTAGTGATGTACTCAACCGCCATCAGCGATGAAAGGTTTTTTAGAGTTTTGCCCTTTTCTACTAAAAGAAGTTATAATTAGCTGTTTAAAAACTTTTTAAAGAGATAAAGTTTTTACTTTTGTACCTCTATTAAATGGGGGATATTATGCCTTGTAGGAAACAAGGTCGTTAAAGCGTAATAAAATGGAACATAAATACTTATTTGTCGCTGTTGATGCAGCCCTGAAGGCGGGGGAGGAGATATTGTCTATTTATACCGATCCGGCTTCGGACTTCGAAATAGAGCGGAAAGCGGATCACTCTCCTTTGACTATTGCTGACCGGAAAGCACACGTAACAATTGCCACCATTCTGGACGAAACTCCTTTTCCCGTACTGAGCGAAGAGGGGAAACATTTAGAGTATGATACCCGTCGCAATTGGGATGTGATGTGGATTGTCGATCCATTGGATGGTACGAAAGAGTTTATCAAGCGAAACGGTGAGTTTACGGTAAATATTGCGTTAGTGAAAGCCGGAGTTCCCATTATCGGAGTGATTTATTTACCGGTCAAAAAAGAACTTTACTTTGCCGGTCAGGAAATCGGTGCCTACAAGCTGTCGGGCATTACGACTTTAGAAGACGATGCAACACTCGATAAGCTGGTAGCTGCTTCCGTACGGTTGCCGCAAGACCTGCAGCGGGACCGATTTGTAGTAGTGGCTTCCCGTTCACACCTGACTCCGGAGACCGAAGCGTACATTGATGCGGTGAAGCAAAAACACAAACATGTCGAGTTGATTTCCAGCGGCAGTTCTATTAAAATATGTTTGGTTGCCGAAGGTAAAGCGGATGTTTATCCCCGTTTTGCTCCTACGATGGAGTGGGATACTGCTGCCGGGCATGCCATTGCGCGCGCTGCGGGAATGGAAATTTATCAGGCGGATAAAAAAGATGTTCCTTTGCAGTATAATAAAGAAGATTTGCTGAATCCCTGGTTTATTGTTGAGAAGAGAAGGTAAACCACTAATTGTTTGCGTTTATGACATTTGAAATTGCATTTGTGCTGTTATCCTTATTAGGGATGGTAATTGCTTTGATCTTGGACAAAATGCGTCCCGGCATGATACTTTTCTCTGTAGTGGTGTTGTTTCTCTGTGCGGGTATTTTGACTCCGAAGGAGATGCTCGAAGGATTCAGTAATAAAGGGATGATAACCGTGGCCCTGCTTTTTTTGGTCAGTGAAGGTATCAGGCAGTCGGGAGCGTTGGGGCAGGTTGTCAAGAAGTTGCTTCCTCAGAAACGGACGACGGTCTTCCGGGCACAATTACGCTTATTGCCTGCGGTCGCTTTTATTTCCGCTTTTCTGAACAATACTCCGGTAGTTGTCATTTTTGCCCCGATTATTAAACGATGGGCACGGACAGTCCATTTACCTGCCACTAAATTTCTAATTCCTCTTTCGTACGTAACTATATTGGGAGGTATCTGCACTTTGATCGGTACATCTACCAACCTAGTTGTGCATGGAATGATATTGGAATCCGGTCATGAAGGATTTACCATGTTCGAATTGGGCAAAGTGGGTATCTTTATTGCAATAGCCGGTATTATTTATCTGTTTGCTTTTTCTAAGAAACTGCTTCCGGATGCACGCCCCGATACAGCTGTGCCCGATGAAGAAGTAGAAGAAGGCGATAAGCTTCACCGCGTGGAGGCAGTACTTGGTGCCCGTTTCCCGGGTATCAACAAAACTTTGGGAGAGTTTAATTTTAAACGTCACTATGGTGCCGAAGTTAAAGAAATAAAGAAACGTAACGGACAGCGGTTCATCAACAACCTTGAAGAAGTGATCTTGCGTGAAGGAGATACGTTGGTGGTAATGGCGGATGACACGTTCATACCCACTTGGGGAGAATCTTCCGTGTTTGTGCTGTTGGCTAACGGAAATGATAATGAACCGATACCGGGAAAAGGAAAACGTTGGTTTGCATTGATTCTGCTGATCCTGATGATTGCCGGTGCTACTATCGGTGAGCTTCCGGTAGTGAAAGAAATGTTTCCGGACATGAAGTTGGATATGTTCTTCTTTGTTTCTGTCACTACCATTATCATGGCTTGGACTAAAATTTTTCCGGCACGTAAATACACTAAATATATTTCCTGGGATATCTTGATTACGATCGCTTGTGCTTTTGCTATCAGTAAAGCAATGGTAAATTCGGGTGTGGCCGATAAGGTTGCAGGATTTATAATCGGCATGAGCCATGACTATGGCCCGCATGTATTACTGGCAGTTTTATTTATTATCACCAATTTGTTTACGGAGCTGATAACAAACAATGCCGCTGCTGCATTGGCTTTTCCGTTGGCTCTGTCGCTTTCGGTCCAGTTGGGTGTCGACCCTACACCGTTCTTTGTGGTCATTTGTATGGCTGCATCTGCCAGTTTTTCTACACCGATCGGTTATCAGACAAATTTAATAGTACAGGGTATCGGCAACTATAAGTTTATGGATTTTGTCAGGATCGGATTGCCATTAAATCTTATAACATTCCTGATTTCCATATTTCTGATCCCTTTAATCTGGCCGTTTTAGTAATTGAAACAACATCTAACATATTATAATGGAAGAAAATAATAATATATATCCGATATTCGACCGGATGCTGACCCGGCAGGATAAAGAAGAACTCTTGAAACAGCGTGGTGTGATGATCTGGTTTACCGGGTTGAGCGGATCGGGTAAGAGTACCATTGCCATCGCTTTGGAACGCGAACTGCATAAACGCGGATTGTTGTGTCGTATCTTGGATGGAGATAACATCCGTACAGGCATCAACAATAATCTGGGCTTTTCCGAAACTGACCGGGTAGAAAACATACGCCGTATAGCCGAGGTTTCGAAACTTTTTATTGATACAGGCATTATTACAATTGCTGCTTTCATCAGCCCTAACAACGATATCCGTGAGATGGCTGCCCGCATTGTCGGACCGGATGACTTTCTGGAAATATTTGTCAGCACTCCGCTCGCCGAATGTGAAAAGCGGGACGTAAAGGGATTGTATGCCAAAGCTCGTCGGGGAGAAATAAAAAACTTTACCGGAATATCCGCCCCTTTCGAAGCTCCCGAACATCCGGCTTTGTCACTTGACACTTCCGTATTGTCACTTGAGGAATCTGTCAATCGATTGCTGGAAATTGTGTTGCCTCGGGTAAGCAGACATAAATAAAATATAGATGAAGAAATAATCATAAAAATGAAAGAAGAATATAAGTTAAGCCACTTGAAAGAACTCGAAGCCGAGTCCATCCATATTATCCGCGAAGTGGCGGCGGAGTTTGAGAATCCGGTCATGCTGTATAGCATCGGGAAGGATTCTTCGGTTATGGTACGCCTTGCCGAAAAAGCTTTTTATCCGGGCAAAGTACCGTTTCCTTTGATGCATATCGATTCAAAGTGGAAATTTAAGGAAATGATTCAGTTCCGTGACGAATATGCCAAAAAGTATGGCTGGAATCTGATTGTGGAAAGCAATATGGAAGCTTTTCATGCAGGGGTAGGGCCTTTTACGCATGGCAGTAAGGTGCATACGGACTTGATGAAAACACAGGCTTTGCTGCGTGCGTTGGATAAATATAAATTTGATGCTGCCTTCGGAGGTGCTCGCCGCGATGAAGAGAAATCGCGTGCTAAAGAGCGTATATTCTCTTTCCGTGATAAGTTCCATCAATGGGATCCCAAAAACCAGCGTCCCGAATTGTGGGATATCTACAATGCCCGTGTACATAAGGGTGAAAGTATACGTGTATTCCCGTTGAGTAACTGGACCGAACTGGATATCTGGCAGTACATTCGTTTGGAGAATATTCCGATTGTACCGTTGTATTATGCCAAAGAGCGTCCTGTGGTGCAGATGGACGGTAACTTGATTATGGCTGATGATGAACGTCTGCCGGAAAAATACCGTGATCAGATCGAAATGAAAATGGTACGTTTCCGTACATTGGGATGTTGGCCGTTGACCGGTGCTGTCGAAAGCGAGGCCGACACCATTGAAAAGATTGTTGAAGAGATGATGACTACCACTAAGAGCGAACGTACGACCCGTGTTATCGACTTCGACCAAGAAGGTAGCATGGAACAGAAGAAACGCGAAGGATATTTTTAAACATTACAACTATGGCAGATAAATTAGATATAAAAGCATTTCTGGATAAGGATGAACAGAAGGATTTGCTTCGTCTGTTGACAGCAGGTTCGGTAGATGACGGAAAGTCTACATTGATCGGACGTTTGCTGTTCGATAGCAAAAAATTGTATGAGGATCAGCTTGATGCATTGGAGCGTGATAGCAAGCGGTTGGGCAATGCCGGCGAACACATTGATTATGCCTTGTTGCTGGATGGCTTGAAAGCAGAGCGTGAACAGGGCATTACGATTGATGTGGCTTATCGCTACTTTTCTACCAATAACCGTAAATTTATCATTGCTGATACTCCGGGGCACGAACAGTATACCCGTAATATGATAACCGGCGGTTCGACCGCCAATCTGGCTATTATTCTGGTAGATGCCCGTATGGGAGTAATTACTCAGACAAGACGTCATACATTTCTGGTATCTCTGTTGGGAATCAAGCATGTAGTGTTGGCTGTCAACAAGATGGACCTGGTAGATTTTTCGGAAGAGCGCTTCAATGAGATTGTAGCAGAGTATAAGAAGTTTGTAGCTCCCTTGGGGATTCCCGATGTGACTTGTATTCCACTGTCCGCACTCGATGGAGATAATGTGGTGGATAAGTCGGAAAGAACTCCGTGGTATGAAGGACTTTCCTTGCTCGATTTTCTGGAAACAGTCCATATCGACAGCGATAATAACTTTAGTGATTTCCGCTTTCCGGTACAGTATGTACTTCGTCCGAACCTCGACTTCAGGGGATTCTGTGGTAAGGTGGCATCCGGAATCATACGCAAGGGAGACAAAGTAATGGCTTTACCTTCCGGTAAAGTATCTCATGTGAAGAGTATCGTTACTTTTGATGGTGAGCTGGATTATGCTTTTCCCCCACAGTCGGTCACACTGACACTTGAAGACGAGATAGATGTCTCAAGAGGGGAAATGTTGGTTCATCCGGATAATTTGCCTATTGTGGACCGTAATTTTGAAGCAATGTTGGTGTGGATGGATGAAGAACCGATGGATATCAACAAATCGTTCTTTATTAAGCAGACAACGAATGTCAGCCGCACGCGTATCGACAGCATAAAATATAAAGTGGATGTCAATACGATGGAACATTCGTCTGTTCCCTTTTTGTCTTTGAACGAAATTGCACGTGTGGTGTTTACTACAGCTAAAGAACTGTTCTTTGATCCGTACCGGAAGAATAAATCGTGCGGTTCGTTTATCCTGATCGATCCGATAACCAATAATACCAGTGCTGTGGGAATGATTATCGATCGTGTGGAAAAGAAAGACATGAATATTGCCGATGATTTTCCGGTTTTGAATCTGCCTGAACTGGGCATAGCTCCTGAGCATTATGAAGCTATTGAGAAGGCGGTAAAATCATTAAGTGAACAAGGTTTCGAAGTCAGAATAGAGAAGTAAATGATTATTCGGTGTGCCGATATGCCTGCTGCATGCAGTTTGTCGGCACATTAACAATGAACACATTATTATGGGATTACTTGAATTTAACAAACTTCCGATAAATACTTTAGTAGGGGCAGACTGGCGGACATTTAAAGCTATTACCGGAGGAAGGGAGATCGATGCGGCTTATACAGGTAAATATCGTCTGACAAAGGCAGTTTGTCGCTTACTGTCTACTTTGGCTCCACTTCAGGATAAACGTTATGAGAAGCTGCTGGCAAATAAGCCGTTGGAACACGATCCGGTCTTTATCCTTGGTCACTGGCGTAGCGGAACTACTTTTGTACACAATGTTTTTTCGTGCGATTCACATTTTGGCTATAACACCACTTATCAGACTGTATTTCCGCATTTAATGATGTGGGGACAGCCTTTCTTTAAAAAGAACATGAGTTGGCTGATGCCGGATAAGCGGCCGACGGATAATATGGAGCTGGCTGTCGATTTGCCGCAGGAGGAAGAGTTTGCCCTTGCCAACATGATGCCTTATACCTACTATAATTTCTGGTTCTTGCCAAGATATCAGCAGGAATATGCAGATAAATACTTGCTTTTCGATACTATCAGTGAAGCGGAATTGAAGGTTTTTGAGGAGACTTTTACCAAATTGATTAAGATCTCTTTGTGGAATACGCAGGGTACTCAGTTTCTTAGCAAGAATCCCCCTCACACGGGACGCGTGAAGGAACTGGTAAAAATGTTCCCCAATGCGAAATTTATTTATCTGATGCGTAATCCGTATACTGTATTTGAGTCTACCCGTAGTTTCTTTACTAATACGATTCAACCATTGAAGTTGCAGGATATCACTCCGGCTGAGTTGGAGAACAATATACTCTCTATTTATGCCAAATTGTATCATAAATACGAGGCCGATAAGCAATTCATTCCTGAAGGAAACCTGATGGAGGTGAAGTTTGAAGACTTTGAGGCAGACGCTATGGGAATGACTGAGAATATTTATCATGCTTTGGATATTCCGGGATTTGCCGAAGCGCGCGGCTCGATAGAGAAATATGTGGGAGGTAAAAAAGGATATAAAAAGAACAAATATAAGTACGATGACCGTACTGTGCAGTTAGTGCAAGATCATTGGGACTTTGCATTGAAGCAATGGGATTATAGTTTATAAAAAAAGGAGGAAAGATGATTCAGAAGACATATCGCCTGTGGGTGGCAAGTCTGCTAACTTTGTGTTCAGCTTCTGCTGCAGCGCAGCAGAAAGTAGAGATACTCCCTTTTGGGAATATGGATCAATGGGTGACGCGGGAAATAAAAGAGTCGGGCATTATTGGCGGAAATACCAAAAAAGTATATGCGATTGGCCCTACCGAAACCATTGTGGGTGCGAAGCCTTATACAAATAAAGGTGGTTCACCCTGGGGAACTTCTAACGTAATGGCACGTGTGTCGGGTATTACCAAAACCAATACTTCGGTATTTCCCGAAACCAGAGGAGACGGTTTCTGTGCTCGTCTGGATACTCGTATGGAGAGTGTAAAAGTACTTGGTATTGTAGATATCACCGTACTTGCTGCCGGATCTATGTTTTTGGGAACGGTTCATGAACCGATTAAGAGTACCAAGAATCCGAATAAGATGTTGCAGATGGGAATACCGTTCACTGAGCGTCCGTCGGCTATTCAGTTCGACTATAAAGTGAAAATGTCCGATCGTGAAAACCGTATACGTGCAACGGGATTCAGTAAGATAACGGATGTGCCGGGTAAGGATTTTCCGGCTGTTATTTTATTGCTACAGAAACGTTGGGAAGATGCCAAAGGCAATGTGTACGCTAAACGTATCGGGACAATGGTGAACTATTACTATCATTCGACTGATTGGAAAAATGGTTCAAAATACGATATCATGTATGGTGATATCACGAAAGATCCGGCGTATAAAGCACACATGATGCGACTTCAGGCCTCTGAATATTTTACGGTAAACAGTAAGGGCGAAAGTGTGCCGATTCATGAAGTGGCGTGGGGGGAAGCTGATGATGTGCCGACGCATATGATACTTCAGTTTACATCCAGTCATGGTGGTGCTTATATCGGTTCACCGGGAAATTCGCTCTACATTGACAATGTAAAACTGATCTATTAAGTCCCTGCTTAAATTTTTAGACAATAAATTTTATATGGGTTTATTGACCCGTTTAGAGTTTCTTTCCGGTCTCTTTCCGGGTAAAATTTAAACAGGTTTTAAGTTGAGTTCAAGCTAACAGTAGTTATGGTAGCTTTATGTGGCAACCGGACTTTCAGCCTTAGGAATTAAGAGTTTAATATACTTTTCTATAAATCTGAATCTGGCTGCTGCGGTTTTGCCTGTCTGTGCAGTGCATCAATAACTACTATAACTACTGTTATGTCTACTTATTCTATTTTAATCTTAAATTGATTTGTCCATAGCAGGGCAGAGCTTCCTGTGTTTTACAATAGTTACCCCAGGCTATTTCCGGATAATCCCAACGGTTATTGGTATACAGTATCAGTTGTTCGTCGGCTCTTTTGCTGAGGCGGCAGGCAACGGAGGCATCGGTAGAGATAACTGATAATCGGTGGTCGTCTTTGTCGCCGGAAGATAGTGAATAATAATAGATGTTCTCCTTCATTCCTTTCGCCGTTTGCGTAAGAGGCTGTTGACAGTTTGTTCCTGCATCAGCCCAATAATAATAATTATGAGTGTCAGCGTGCCAAGGTTGTGTCGGTTTCTTGCCATATGCAGCTTGTTGTGACTGGTAGAGCGGAGTGTTGCCTTCGTTTCCGGCAAATTCTCCTTCGGGATAATAATTCCAATATCCTTTACGTTTCCAGTTCAGTTGCTGAATTGCATCAGACAGATAGAAAGACAGGCCCGTTTCACGCAGAAATCCGTTGGGTACACCTGTAGTCCGATAATGGACGGACAATTCCCCTGAAGGAGTTATTTTTAGGTTGAAGTCTGCGTTAACTTCTTTGTATGTTCCGGAAAGTGTGATATATACTCCGTCTGCCTGTTGCCGATAGCTGAAAGATTTCTTTTTCCAGTCTGTATCTGCGGTAGCAAAGTAATTGGCAGCTTTACGTATTTCGGCTCCGGTCAAGTGATTCAGGTTGATATATAGATTCAGGAAAGGGCCTTTCTCAATAATAACTTTGCCGCCTGCTGTGGCATTTACGATTAGCCCGGTGTTTTTGTCAAAGGGGATTTCAAATCCTTCACCACTGACTGTTACCTTGTCTTCTTTGTCTGTGATAGATAATTTTTGTCCGGAAAGGGAAGAGGGGTAGTCTATCCTTTCCGTACCTAATATCGGGCGGTAAGCATCAATCAGTTTTCCTTCGGTGGTGAAGAACTCGATCAATACAGGTTCATTTTCTTCCCATTGTTCGGCAGATAGCATTAGCATACCTTTCTGATGAGGTTTAATTGGGTCCGGCTGGATATTCTTGGTTACCCCTTTATAGGTATACGAGGCTTGTATTTCGTTTAAGTCGGTGTGGTCAAAACGGTTGTATACGGTCAGTATCAATGGTTGTCCTGCTGTAAATGGAAGATTGTCTCCGGCAAGTAACCGAATCGGGGAATAGGCCTTTTTAGTGGACCAGAACTCTGGTTTGGGACGACGCCATACGTCTACGATTCCCCATTCTCCATAGCCGACACAGTTCCCCTGATAGTTTTTAGGTTTGGCTGTGTGTGCGAACTCTTTCCAGAAAGAAGTTCCTTCCTTAGGTTCGGGCAGAGCAAAAGTTTCGTCTATATACCCCCAGATCGCACCTCCCAGTCCACCGGGAGCATCAAATAAACCACTCCACATCATATCGATGGATTTACCCCAGAATTCACGAATGTTGGGGTCGGTCTGTAAGGTGGTGTAGGTATAGCAAGCCGGATGTGCCCATTCATCGTAAAGCGTCGGGATACCGTGTCCTTGGAAGTTTCGGGTGGACATTCCCCATTGGTTGATATTTCCGTATACATCTTGGTAGTGCATACTTAAGATATCAAATATCCTTGCCTTTTTCTCTTCTGCCGATCCGGGATAACTGAAAATGACAGGGCGTGTGGTGTCGGTAGCTTTCACCCAATCCCAACAAAGTTGGAAATTCTTGCCGTATACACTTTCGTTACCGATACTCCAAAAGAGAATGGATGGATGGGAACGGAAACTCTTAACCATCTCCTGGCACTGATCCAGATAGCGGCGGGTATAAGTCGAGTCGTCTTGTGATTTGCCCGGAGCATAATTTTTCTGTCGATAAGTGTCTACAAAGCAAACAGCAGTTTCACTCTCGACATAGATTCCATAGCGGTCGCAGAATTCCAGGAAACGTTCGGTGGGAGGATAGTGAGAAGTACGGACAAAGTTCATGTTGGATTGTTTGAAGAGTATGCCATCCAGACTGTCCAGCTCGGCAGTAGTGGTACGTCCTAGAGTGGGATGGATATCATGACGACAGGCTCCGCGCAGTTTTACCGGATGACCGTTGACCAACATGCGGTTTTTCATTATTTTTATATCACGGAAACCTATATGGCGGTTGAATGAAGAGATTACTTTTCCTTGTTGCTGAATGGCTACTTCCAGTGTGTATAAATTAGGGTGTTCAGCATCCCATTTCAACGGATTCTTTATAGGTAAGGAAAAGATGTTTTTTCCGGGGATCAAATCAAAGCTGCTTTCTTGTAAATTTACTTTTTTACCTTCGGCATCTATTAATTTGAATCTTAGTTCTGTTCCATTTTGTCCGGCATACTCGCAAGTAAAATGTAAATCGGCATCTTGGTATAGTGAATCGAGACGGGTCTCTACGTTCACATCATATACATGAGATTCGGGTAATGCAAATAGGGTTACATCTCGAAGAATACCTCCGATTGGATGATGTGCGTATCCGGAAGCATAAGAGATTTCATCCAGGCGGTCGGTTACTTCCAGTTGGATTTCATTCTTTCTTCCAATGTGTATCTGTGGAGTGATATCTGTCTCCCAACGAGTAAAACCACCGTGATGTTCACGAATAAATTTTCCATTAACACTCAGTCTGGCATGACTGTATACACCGTCAAAACGTAAAATAACCCGTTTCCCTTTAAAGTCATCCGGTATCATGAATGTCTTTTTATAAAAAAATGGTTTGTCATGTTCGATGGCGAAACCTTGCATCGCAGCCTCGCCCGGAACTTGGATAGTGGTCCACCTGCTTCTAGGAGAATATTTAAAATCCCAGCTCCCGTTTAACGAAAAGATGGATTGACGAACTCCTTCCAGGCGGGAAGGCAAAGTGTAAACACGTCCTGAGGCGGGTGTGGCAATAGCCCGTATGTTTCCTGATAGTGAAAGCAGACAAGCCACTAATGCGAGTAATGTAGATTGGATTTTCATATTTCTATTTTGTAATTATATGATGGTGAATTTATCGAATATATTCCGGATATGTATCCACCGATGGATTGCTTTATATTCTTTCATTTCAGAGTGTTGTTTAAAGGGTGTTATTATCCTTGTTTAATAGTGGCAAAGTTAATTGGCCTTTGCGAAAAGAAGAGTCGTTGGCGGAGATAATACTTGTGTAAAAAGGATAGAATAGAAAGAAAAAATGCACAAAACGGAACGGTGTGCCTCTTTACTTAAATATAAGATTGTTTTTTTATCATTTGGTCATTTCGCGGGGAGTGACTCCCATTTGTTGTTTGAAGATGCGGGAGAAATATTGCGGCGACTGGAACCCACATTGAAAACATACTTCTTTTATAGACATTTCTGTATTGCGCAATAGTTCGACGGCTTTATTGATTCTAATCTGGTTTAGATAATCCAGTGGAGAAAGATTCAGGTACTGTGAAAATAGACTTCTGAGATAGCGCTCGCTGATACCTGTATGCTCTGCTACATTATTGATGTTAATCTCCGAATGATAGTTCAAACGGATGTAGGCAATGGCTCTTTTCAATGTTTCGTTGGTACAAATGGGCAGATAGGCTTCGTCTTTATAGCGGTAAATCAGGATAAGAAGTTCTGCATAATACATGATCACGAGATATTGATAATATGAACTTTTTTCTTCCAGTTCATTAACGATACGTTGTACTACACGCATAATCCGTATGTTATTTACGATTTTTATCAACCTGTTCTCTTGTGAGAATAAAAAGACGGGAGTAAGGGCAGAGCCGTTCGAATCGACTGTGGCATTCAAGCTGAAATGGGAAAAGATTTCGGGTAGGAATTCCAATTGCATCAAGGTCGTACCATCTGCTCCGGCTTCAAACAGATGACTGATGTCCGAAGTGATAATCATAATTTCTCCTTCACGAAAAGTGATACTTTCATTATCCAGATGGAGAATGCAGCTTCCCTTTTTCACATAGTTTATTTCGATACGTAAATGCTGATGTGGTCCATACGTCTCACCGGGATAGAATGAAATGAAGCGAAAAACGTCAGCCAGGCGCTTGGTTTTAAGATTTTCTGTGATGCTTTCTAACAGTTCCCAAAGAGAATATTGCTCTGTCCGATTGTCCATGTTATTGCTTTAAGGTTTTATATACCGGATGTAAATTTACAATTTCTACTTTTACAATAAAAACAAATGATGGATAAAATTTGGGGGGATAATTTTCTTCTTTCAAATTCAGAAAGAACGTATAACAGTGATGGCGGAAGAATAAAAAAGAGTGCGTCTCAGCGACGCACTCTTTAAAGTATAGAGCCAAAAACTTTCCCGCCCTATTGGGAATCGAAACCCTATTATTCTAAAATTACAACACGGTTCAGGAAGTTCTTGCCAAACATGTTGGCTGTTCCACCAAAACCGACGAGTTCCAGTTGATCTTTGCTTACGCCTTCTTTGATAAGAGCGTCATAAACGGCTTGAGCACGGGCCTCAGACAGTTTCTGGTTCCACTTGGCACTACCTGTAGCCTTATCTGCATAACCGGCTATTTTGTATTTCTTATCCGGGTTGGCTTTCAAGATCTTAGCGGCCAGCTGGATGTTAACCATACCATAGTCGTCGATCTTGGATTTACCAATCTGGAAGAAGACTGCGCGAGGTCCGGCTACTTCGATTTCTTTCACCACTTCTTTCGTTACAGGTTTTACGTTAGCCAGCGCGTTTTTGGCATCGGCTAAGTCCGATTGCGCCTTTGACAGTTCACTTCTGTAACGATTCAGCTCTTCGTTGATAGCGTTTTGGTCTACCTGTGCACCGCAAGAAACGAATCTCTTGCCACCGAATGTGTAAGTCACACCTGCTGTCAGAGAAACAGCACCGTCGGTACGAGCAGAACTATAATGTCCGAAGACAGAAGGAGAGACTTCACCTCTTGCTTCTACATTGATATCCAAATATTTGTTGATGTTGAATTGTCCCATCAAACCGACAGAACCATTAATCAACGCATTCAGTTTATCTTGATTGCCATAGGCCTTGGCAAACGTAAGTCCCGGACCTGCGAATACGGATACAGTGAACAAGCGATCGGGATTATAGCCTCCGATAGCGTTTGACAAGTTGAACAATCCGTCGGCACGTAGAGTGAAGTATTTTTTATTCTTCATCTTATTGTATTCGCCTTCCGGCATTCCATATTCGGAGTATAATGTACTCCAACACCCGGCTACCTGGCCACGGATCCCCCAAATAGGGTTGAACAGTTTACCGACTGATGCGTGTATCAGTGGAGTTATGGCATGTCCAAAGCCATAATCAAAGTTGTCAGGGTTGACACATCCCTGTGCTCCTACACCCACGCTGATAAAGATATTATCTTTAGCTTTTTCGCTATAATAATGCTCTTTTGTCTGCGCTGAGGCTGAGACGGCTGCGCCTGTCAACAGTAAAGACAATATTGCTATTTTACTTTTCATGTTATTTCATTTTTTGTTTTAACTCTTTGTTTCGTTTTTGCTTTTTCATTCCATCTTTTCCGGACAAGCGGAACTGGAAAGTCAATCCACCTGTGAAATATTTCATTCTTTGGAGTTCCACTTGTGCATGCAAATGGTTGAAAAGCAAATAGGTGGCACCTAACGCAAAATCTTTCGAATCATATTCGGCAATTAATCTCAATTGCGGATGGAAAGACGGGTTATAACTGATACCTGCCGCGATCCCATTCAGTTTGTACTCTATCCTTTTGTTATAAAGATAGGAGAGGTGTACTCCCACTGTCTCTCTTCCTAATTGGACATGCCTGGTGGCTGCGATGTAGAAACGACTGAAGTATCCGTTACCTTCCGTCGGAGCCACAACTCCATTGCCGGACGAGGTAAAAGGATCGGAAGTGCCTACTACAACAGCGGGCATGTATTTCCAGAATTGCCCTTCTTTCAGTGCCCGTAATCTGAGAGAAAAATACCGGTCCTGATTCGTAAAGCCTGAGTAACCATAAGGTTTTAATCCAAGAGCTTCCGCCTTAAATAAAGTACAGGTATATGCTACTTCCATCCAAGGTAAAATGGTTACATTCAGGTAGTAATTGTACGTGTGGTAGTACCACGTTGGAGGAGTTATCTCCTTATTCATAAAGTTTGCACCCAGCATGACTGTTTTGTCCTTCTGCATTTCTGCCGAGGGAGCATGCAGCAATCCTGTAGTACCGTAGGTCAATTGAGCCGAAAGCATAAAGGGTATAGCTATAAATAGCGATACTATGAAGATTCGTTTTAAATTTACTGTATACATTCTCTACGCTTTCGGTTCAATGATTTCAATTACTACATTTTATTCTCTCGGTTATTCAGAGATGATAATACCACCACCGGCATTCAGGTCATCGCCGTGACCATGACCATGTCCGTGACCGATCGCTTCAATCGTTCTAACAACTACTGAAGAAATCTTGCTGATTGTAACTTCAGCTGTTTTCTTTTCGATTGCTTTAGTTGCTTTATTGTAAACAGCAAACGGCAATACATAGGTAGTCTTGATAACGTTTCTTGTTACGTCGAATCCTGTCAACTGAGTATAAGCTGGTACTTCAAGTTCATATGTGAACTTTTTGTCTGTAAATGCAGCTCCCGGAGTAACATTGGCATTATCGTCTTTGATAGCTTCTTCCAAAGCTGCACTGACCATCTTGATAGTAGTTGTAGTTAGTGTGGAATGTGCTTTCTTGATAATTTCTTCTACAGAAGCACCACCTTCGCACTTGATACCACCCTTCCAGTTGATTTCCATTTTTACTTTGGCAGTTTCACCTTCAGTGTAGCATGCTTTGTCGAATTTCATAGAATCCAAGGCTGCTTCAGCCGTAGCTTTGCTGTCGGCTTCTTCGAAACCGAATTTGAATTTAGAGAAGTGGTGAACATTGCCAACAAATACTCCGTTCTGGTAAGTAGCATAGTTTTCTTCAGCTTCCCAAGTATTAGTCTTTTCATTGAAGTAAAGAGTAGCCAATGCAACTTCAGGAGTTTCTCCTTGAGCTACGACAACAGCAGGAGTAAATTTCACTTCCATCGGAGTTACAAAAATAGTTCCGGTTGGAGTACCGTCGTATTCACGGACAGAAGCACCTTCTTTACCTTCGTCAGTACGGCTGATGTTCAGGGTGCTTGCTACGCCACTTGTAAAAATGATTATAGTGTTAGCCGGAAGAACGATTTCGTCAATAACGGTTTCTTCTTTATCATTATTAGTATCAATTACTTTAGATTCCAGTTTGAAGGTCGTTTCTTTCTCAATCGGAAGAACTGCTACCTTATCGATTTCTGTCAAAGTACCGTTGGCTACATATTTTTCCATAGTGTTAACCACCTGTTCTGCTTGTGCCGGAGTAATCTTGATGTCCGATCCAGCAGCTTCCAATACCTTGTTAATTGATTCTTCTACAGCAGATTTACTTGGAACTTTTTCACCTTCTGCTTTTTCCGGTGCGGCTTCAACAGCATTCTCTGTTGGAACTTCAATCTCTACATTGCCACCGATAAATACATTATCGTCATCATTCGGTTTTTCTGTATCCGGTTTCAGTATCAGAGTTACATTGACTGTGGTGTTAGATACTTGGCCATTGTCTACCGGTGCTATAAATGCAGTATATACATAGATCTTATAGCTGTTATGACGGATTGTTACAGTTGCTTTAGTCAGACCTTTTACTTTGTCGGCAGGAATCTCGAATTTGTAGAAACCGTTGGAAGCAGTAGTTGTTACTTCGTATCCTGACATGTTCAGTGTTACTTCAGCCTTAGTAACCATACCACCATCCTGATTGTAGATATTTCCTGCCAAATAGTATTTAGGGGCAACTTCTACTTCTTTTTTCTGCATAGCAACAGTTACCGAAGTTTTTGCAATGAAAATACCTTCACCTTCCGGGCCGGCTACTTCACTGATCACAACGTCGGCAGTAGCCGGTTTGTATCCGTCAGCAGTGATATATATAGTGTGCTGACCCAGACCTACATTGGACATGGTGAATTCGTTACCATTCTGAATGGTTGCTGTCAATATGCCTGGCATAGTTGCGGTTTTGATAGCTACAGGCTCACCGCTTTCCGCATCAAATACAGAACCTTCAATTTGATATTCTACTTCTTTTGTCGGTTTTGTTTCTTTGCCTTTTTCCATTTTAGCGTCGATGGTATAGGCTACGATAGAACCGTTTTCCTGTTTAGTAACGAATACCGAGCTTGTCACTGTTTTATAACCGCTCTTTGCAAAAGTTACTACGTTGGTTTCTCCCACTTTAGCTTCCAGAACATACTTACCGTCTGCTGCGGTAGTCATTGACTTTGAGTTTGTGACATTGGTTACTGTGACACCGTCCATTACAGCATTGCTTTCAGCATCTGTAACAATACCTGCTACTTGGTACGTCGTAGCTGTAGGGTCGGTCACTTTGGGAACATCAATCTCGTCTTTTTCGTAGCAACTTGCGAACATACCGCACATTGCCAACAGGGTTAGCGCTAACTTAGCGCCATTACCGAAAAGTCTACTTTTCATTTTCATCTCAATAAAATTAAAAATTTAATAATTCAGATTTTATAAAATATGGATTAAAACTATTGTTCTTCATTATGTTATCGTCAGGTGCTGAGCGATAAGTCTTATAGTAATATTGTTCATTTCCCGCATTATAGGACATTCCCATATTATTGGAAGGAATGATCCGAGGAATATACCCTTTGCGTTTATATCGGTAAGGGGGTAAAGCTATTTGGAAACGGAATCCTCCATTGGCTTTCACGTCTTTGGCTTTCATTGCATAGAATCCAATGGAAGCATAGCGAAAATGCCGGATTGCTTCTACTCTAACCGCTTTCTCCTGTAATAGATATTGTTCAACTCTTGCATTTAATTCTACATTATAGCGTGGCCAATAAAAACTTCCTCCCAATGACCATGTAGCCCGCATCTTTGTTCCATAATGCATAGTAAAACCTTCCCAATATCCTGTACCGGTATACCCGATGCGGCCTTCTATACTGAAACGTTCATCTTTAAAGTGGTGGATCAGGTTGAAGTCGATACCATATCGGCTATTATTAAAGCTACCGATAGCCAATGTTGCCCAAAAATTATAGGGCAGACGGACTGTTTGCGATAGTTCGAGGAAACCCGGATGTAGTTTATCGTATCTGCTGGCATATCCGTCATTATATACCGGAATCACCATTTGAGCCGTGAATTTCATCCCTTTCCAGAAAGAGACTTCTATGGCGGGTGATAAATTGAAAAGCACTTGATAAATCTGTGTGATTACCAAGTTTTTTAGTGATAATTCCGGATATATTGTGATATCTACTTTATACAAAGAGCTATTTGCTTTTTTATTCCTTTTTACTTTGTTCCAGCTATTTCCCAGATTATAACTAACTTCCCAGTCTTGTCTGCTAATATTTACTGTACTATCTTTGAAAGATGGCTGATAATAAAGAGATATTTGCGGCACATTGTTATTCAAAACGATAATACGGCATGGCTTTCTTTCGGGTAATCAGTAGTTTGATTTGTAGAATATCACATCACTTACTTCGTTTTCTAATGTATTGATATACATTGGATTGATGTTTTAGTATATTTTTCGGTTCTATTAGGACTTTGGCTGGTTGCTTCTATATGGAAGTATCTCTGTTACTGAGCTGCTACTTTAATTAAGATTCATAAAGAATCTTTGTTCTATTTATAATATTTTGGTTATCAGAATTATAGTGGATTTTGAAAACCGGTTTTTGTCTGATCGCTTTTTATTAGAAATCTTTTTTCATGGACTTTTGTTACCTGTTTGTTACTTATAACAGAATAATGTCTATATTTATAACTAAAAACATACAAACAAATAATATGAAAAAAGAAGTAAGGATTAAAGAACCGGTCAGGATCAGGACTAAACGTCTGTCGAACGGTTGTGAGTCTATATATTTAGATATTTATATGGATGGAAGAAGACGATATGAATTTTTAAAGCTATATATAATACCCGAGCATACACGGACGGATAAAGATTTAAATCAGAGCACCATGAAACTGGCCAGTGCAGTGAAGGCACAAAGGATTATAGAATTGCAGAATGGAGTATACGGCTTTAACCATCAACAGGAAAAGAAAGATATAATGCTGATAGATTATATCAAGTATTTGGCAGACAAGGATATAGAAAAAACTTCAAGGAAAGTGTCTATGTATACACTGATATACCATCTTCAGCATTATGATAAGATGGGTATCAGGCTCAGACAGGTAGATAAAAAGTATATACTTGGCTTTGTTGAATACTTGAAGACGGCAACTCAGAAACACTGTAAAAGTGTGAAGAATATAAGTGCCAATACGCAAGTTCATTATTATAAGGTTTTTCATCATTGCCTGAATAGTGCTGTAATTGATGAAATTATAACTTCAAATCCAATGGATAAGATAAAAAATGAGGAAAAGCCTAAGCGGAGAAGGACTGAACGGGCATTTCTGACTATTGATGAATTGAAAATATTGTCACAAACAGATTTTCATAATGCGACTTTAAAAAAGGCTTTTCTATTCAGTTGTTTTTGTGGACTGAGACATAGTGATATAGTGGCACTTACATGGGGAAATCTGAAAAAGGGAAAAGTCGGTAAAATGGAGCTGCATATGACGCAACAGAAAACTCAGGAAATCCTCTCTCTTCCTCTGAGCAAGGAGGCTTTGAAACAACTTCCTGTCCGCGGAAAAGTACCTGATACAGAGAAAGTGTTCAAAGGTCTTATCAGTTTAGGAAGAACCAATGAAATATTACCCAAATGGGCTGCTAAAGCCGGTATTCAAAAGCATATTACTTTTCATTCGGCACGACATACCCATGCCACAATGATGATCACTCTCGGTGCCGATCTTTATACGGTATCTAAACTCTTGGGACATACCAATATTCAAACAACTCAGATTTATGCCAAGATAGTGGATGAAAGTAAAGAGAAGGCTATCGATTTAATTCCGGATATAACTTGAGAGGATGATGTACAGCAAGGTTAGATAGTTGCTAAAAAACGAATCTCAAAAAGATACAAGAGGCTAAGAAAATACTACAAAAGAATTTTCGTTTTGTAATGTGTTGAAAATGAATATTCTATATATTAATATCCTGCATTTACAAAGTTAACTTTAAACCTGTGTTAAAGTTAACTTTGTAAATGCAGGATATTAACTTCGTAGATGTATCAAGTTAACTTCGTAAATTGAGAAATATGATTATCTCTTTGGATGATTAACATTGTTAATGCGATAATTTCAATCTTTGTGTTATTATATATAAGAAATACATTATTATATGTATTGATGTTTTTTATCTATTTTTTATTTGGGTGGTTAATAAATATATATTTGGTTAGATTAGCTACTGCCTGATTTTACCGGAATTTAGTAAATTTGTAATATAGTAGATATACTATTGAAAATTTGATCTTACTATATAATACGATTTGATTTTATTAATTTGTTAGCCTTATAACTCTCTCTATTAGTGATTCTAAAATAGGAGGTGGATATTATTTAAGATTACAAGTGGATTTTCTGGTCCATTTTTAAGCAAACAGGTATTTGGATGAAAAAAAACTGATACAAATGTGCGAAAAAACATGTAAAACTCTTTGGTATTATTAAAATTGTGTCTATTTTTGCACCATATTTTGCATCCATAAATTTAGATGCTTAAGTTATAAAGCAAACAAATGAATCACAAAGGCCCTTACATGAGGAAAAACATAACAATTGGCACTACTTTGCGCAGAATTTCACTCATATTATTCTGTTTACTTCCTTTGAAGGGGATTTGTCAAACAGGAGAGGCCACTGTTGACGCACTTGTTAAGATGGGATTTGAAAATGTAGGGTGGACAGAAGATACTGAAGAACGGGTTTTTGTGATACAGAACTCAGCCTATCGTCTTGAGGGAGTTGGAATAGGTAAAGCGGTTGATTTGATCCAGAAGATGGGTTTACCCGAAAATAAGCCATGTAGGTTAATAGTTTTAGACAATAATGTTCCTCAGATATCCCTCTATTATCAGCCGATGAAAGGAGATAGTATTGCTGAAGTCAGTCGGGCTGATTGGAGTGTAAGTTATGATTTGGGAGAAGGATGGAAACAAGCGAGACGGATTAAGAAGCAAAATAGCTCTTTGTTTAAAGTAGATATAGTGGTGTATCCGGAGTTGTTGTTTAGAAACTATATTTTATCTAAGGTCTATGAAATAGTGGTTAATGTTTCTCCTGCCATAGAAGTTTCTTTGTGGAAAGGAATGAAACTGACTGGACAAGTAATTTTTCCTATCTATAATGATTATGGACAAAGGTATAAGCAAATCCGTCCAGGTTTTGTGACTTTGTCGCAGACAGTACGTTTACCACAGCGTACATTCCTGACTGCTTCGGTCGGTTTTTTTAATAAATTTCGTTGGGGAGGAGATTTGAAAGCAAAGCACTTCTTTAAAGATGAGCGCTTTTCGGTAGATGCGCGTATCGGATATACCGGAAGAGGATACTTTGAAGATTGGGCTTTTTATCATGGAACCAAATGGACCTTGACTGGTTCTATTGGGGCGAATTTCTATTGGCCAAAGTATAATACGCAGTTTAGTTTAAAGGGGGAAAGATATTTAGAAGGAGAGTATGGTGCACGTTTTGATATGATTCGTCATTTTCGATACGCTTCTATTGGCTTTTATGGAATGAAGGTGCAACATGCGGGTAACAAAGGGCTGAATGGCGGCTTCTTGTTCCAGATAGCATTGCCTCCGTATAAATATAAGAGAAAAGGTTATATCCCAAGAGTGATACCCAATAATTTCGGATTCCAATATAATGCGGGTAATGAGCGTATATATGGTAAAGGATATAGTCCTCAGGCAAGTGATAACGTGATGGAAAATAATAGTTTTAATCCATATTTTATAAAATCAGAATTATTAAATTTTTAATTTTATTGAGATGAAAATGAAAAGTAAATTTTTCGGTAATGGCGCTAAGTTAGCGTTAGCCGTTTTGGCAGTTTGCGGTACACTGTTTACAAGCTGCTATGAGAAAGCAGAAGTTGATGAAGCAACAAAGCCAGCCCCTGCAAAGTATTATATTGCCGGTACTATTACTGACGCAACTACAGGTCAGGTATTGACTACTGCTACAGTTACATTGGGTGGTGAATCTGTCGGAGCTACATTCAACAAAGAAGTTTCTTATAAGGCAGAAGGATATAGCCTGGAAGTTTCTGCAACAGGTTATTATACTGTATCAAAACAAGTATACTTGAATCAGGTTAGTGATGGCCAGACAAGTGTTGCAACTGTAGATGTTGCTTTGGTTTCTGTTGAGGCTACAACTATTCCTCCGGTAGTTCCTCCGACTGATCCTAAGACTGATGTAGCTGAATCTGAAGCTAAAGCACTGGAAGCTAAAGCTGCCGAAGAAGCTAAACCTTCTACTGAAACAATTAAGAACATGTGGGATGGTGCAACAGCTACAGCTGACGAAAAGGCTAGCCTGGAAACTACTAAAGAATTGACTGGTAATGTTACTACCGGTACTACTACTGCTGAAGCTCAAGCTGATGGCTCAATCCTGGTTACTACTCCGTTTGAATTTGCAAACTCTGTTAAGGATGCTGCTATTTTGGTTCCTTATTTCTATAATGAAGGTTGCGAACTTATCGGTGATGTGAAAGAAGTTGCTGCTCCTGTAACAAGAGCTGAAGGTACTGTTTCTGCTGATATTCAGGCTGCTTTCATTGCAAATGCTGCTAAAGCTTTGAATAAGAATGCCGGATTCGTACAGAAGATCGGTTATGCTAAAATCAGCGTATTGAGCGGTTATGGTATTATCGGCTATAGAGTTCAGGGACAATTGGTTTCTAAGAAACTGACATTCTTGATCTCTGGCAAATATTATGAAGGTATCGTTTCTTATCAGAAGGGCGTAATGATCTATCCTAACTATTACAGCCACGATACTCACGATTCTCATGATTCTCACGGTTTCAACCCGAATGCCGGTGGTGGATCTAACGACTAATCAGAGTAAAGTAATTGTTGAGAATTGAAAAGTACGAGTTGAACCGAAAGTATAGAAATTGCAGATAATGATGAAAAAGATACTTCTTATAGGCTTGTTCCTTTGCTGTCATTTGGCACTTTCGGCTCAGTTGACGTACGGAACTACCGGTCTGCTTCATGCCCCGTCAGCAGAGATGCAACGGGATAAGACGGTAATGATCGGTGGAAATTTTTTAAATAAGGAGATAACTCCTCCTACATGGGATTACCATACGTATAATTACTTTTTGAACGTAACTATCTTTCCCTGGCTGGAAATAGCTTATACATGTACGTTGTTTCAGTCGCAGACGATAGGGATCGATTGGAAGGTCGGAAAGAAGAAGTTTACGAATCAGGACAGGTATTTTTCTGCCCGTTTGCGAGTTTTGAAAGAAGGACAATTGTGGAAGTACATGCCGGCTGTTGTAGTGGGAACTTCGGATCCCTATACCGAGTCTGGCGATGGCCAAGTAGGTTCTGCTGATGGTAATGGCTATTTCTGCCGTTTTTATGTCGCAGCCACCAAGCATATCCCGATTGGAAAGGAGAAGATAGGTGTACATCTGTCATATCTGTACAATCGAAGAGTGGATTACCACTTGAATGGATTAGCCGGAGGTCTTACTTACGCTCCATCTTTTGCCCCCGATCTGACAGTAATCGCGGAATATGATGCGAAAGACTTTGCGTTTGGTGCTACCTATTTGCTTTTCAACCATTTGCATGCGCAGGTAGAATTGCAAAGAATGAAGTATTTTACCGGCGGACTTACTTATAAAATCTATTTGAAGTAAGCGAGTGGGTCGGAGCAAATAAGAAACTAAAAGAGTTGAAAATATTTAAAAACAAAAAACAATGAAAAGTAAATTAGTAATATTATCTTTATTGTTGGCCGGTGCTACTGCAGCTACTGCTCAGACTAAAGAGACGTTCTACAGCGAAAGCTTCAAGGACAATATCTTTGTGAGTGTAGGTGTTGGCGCTCAGGGTTGTGTAAACCCGGACAACTTTGATTATGGCTTTGGTAAAGCCATAACTCCGCTGATCAATGTGTCAGTTGGTAAACTGTTCAATCCGGTTTGGGGTATCCGTGGTCAGGTAGCCGGTGCATGGACTACTTTGTATTCTAACTATGGACAGCCTGCCGATACTTATATTAAGAGCAAGAATAAACATTACTTCACTATGCGTGCAGACGGTATGTTTAACTTGTCCAATGCTATTGGCGGTTACAACCCGGATCGTTTGTTCACCGTTTCTGTTTTTGCTGGTCCCGGTTTGACATTTGCCAAAGCTTATGGCGATCAGGATAAAGTAAATGCGTTGATTAACGGTTCTGTTGGTTTGGCTGGACAGTTCAATATCAACAAATACTTGGATATCAACATTGAAGCAAGAGGAGAAGTTTCTCCGTCTCCGTTTGGTAATATCAGCTCTGCCCATACCGACGGTGCTGTTTCTCTGACTGCCGGTGTGACTTACACTTTCGGTGGCAAGAGATTTGTTTCTTGTGGCTCTCAGGTAGATCAGAACGCTATCAACGAAGAGTTGAATCGTTACAGAAGCGAGTTGGCTAAAGCTCAGTCTGACCTGGCTGATGCTAAGAACGCACTGGCTAACGTGAAACCTGTAACCAAAGAAGTGGTGAAGGAAATCGAAGTAGCCGGACCTCGCGCTATCTTCTTCCAGATTGGTAAATCTAAGATCGATGACTATGGTATGGTTAACATCCAGCTGGCTGCCAAGATCTTGAAGGCTAATCCGGATAAGAAATACAAGGTGGCAGGTTATGCAGATAAGGCTACCGGTAGCGCTAAGTGGAACCAGAAACTGTCTGAAGCTCGTGCACAGGCTGTTTATGATGCACTTATCAAAGAAGGTGTAAGCAAGGATCAGCTTGAACTCGTCGGCTTCGGTGGTACTGCCAATATGTTTGGCAAGAACTTCCTGAACCGCGTTGTGATTCTGGAATAATACAACTTTATAAGGACGATAGTCCGATAAATTTTAGAAAGGGTATCCGAACAACGGATACCCTTTTTGTTGCTTAAATAGGCGATAATCCAAATTTTAATCGTATTTTTGCAATCCAAATATGAGTAGAATAGTAGCAATAGATTACGGACGGAAACGTACAGGGATAGCTGTGAGTGATACGATGCAGATCATCGCTAACGGTTTGACAACTGTGCCTACACACGAGCTTCTGGATTTCATTACTAATTATGTGAAACAGGAATCGGTGGAACGTATTATTATAGGTCTGCCCAAGCAGATGAATAATGAGGTCTCTGAGAATATGAAGAATATAGAGCCTTTTGTGCGTTCGCTAAAAAAACGTTTGCCCGATATGCCTGTGGAGTATGTAGATGAACGTTTCACTTCTGTCCTCGCACATCGCACGATGCTTGAAGCCGGACTGAAGAAAAAAGACAGGCAAAACAAGGCATTGGTTGATGAGATTAGTGCAACTATTATTTTGCAATCTTATTTGGAAACTAAGCGTTTGTAAAAAGAGAGAATAATTAAAAAGAATAATTTTAAGATATGATTTTACCTATTTATGTATATGGTCAACCGGTTCTCAGACAGGTAGCGGAAGATATAACTGTGGACTATCCAAATCTGAAGGAACTGATTGAAAATATGTTTGAAACGATGGATCATGCTGACGGGGTAGGACTTGCCGCTCCTCAGATTGGTCTGCCTATTCGTGTCGTTGTTATTAATCTGGATGTGCTTTCTGAGGATTATCCCGAATATAAAGATTTTCGCAAGGCTTATATAAATGCCCATATTGATGTGGTAGAGGGTGAGGAAGTATCTATGGAGGAAGGTTGTCTCAGTTTGCCGGGTATTCACGAGTCTGTGAAGAGAGGCAGCAAGATACACGTAAGATATATGGATGAGAATTTTGTAGAACATAATGAGGTGATAGAAGGATTTCTGGCGCGGGTTATGCAACACGAGTTTGACCATTTGGATGGAAAAATGTTCATAGACCATATCTCTCCTCTGCGTAAGCAAATGATAAAAGGAAAATTGAACACGATGCTGAAAGGTAAAGCGCGCAGTTCTTATAAAATGAAGCAGGTGAAGTGATATGCCTGACTCTTTGAAACATTTGAAATAAAAGTAACGGGTAAAATAGATCGATACGATCAACTTTACCCGTTACTTTTTTAGGAAATATCCTGAGTATCTGTCCTGCTCGGAAGTGTTATGGTTGTTTTAAATATACTATCATCATTACCGGGTTATCGTCTTCATTCAATCCTTTTAATGGTTCGATTTGGAGGATGGAAGGAGTCTTTTCAGCCTTTTCAAGAATCTCTGCCGCATCCCACATACACAACAGTGTATGCTCGTCAAGTGCCGTTACCGGGCGGAAAGGTAAGCCGGGAGTTAAGTCATTTTTTATATATCCGTTGGCTACCTTAAAACAGCTTCTGCCTTTTTTGTCATAGATTGCCAATTGATTTTCACGTGCTTTCTCTCCTGTCCAGTTTGAATAGGGCATGAATACGTATGAATCGGTTTCTATCGTATTATATTGAAGGTAGGGTGCCGCTAATTCCTGAAAGCGTTTTCCATCTCCGTTCAGATACTCAAATCTGCATTCCATCGGTAATGCGTATTTGCCCATTTGAAATATGTATCGGGGTTCTAAAGAATCCGGAGTGATGGTAAACAGGGTATCGTTGTAATACTCTTTATAACAAGTGTTGTTTTTGTAGTGGAACATATAGCGATCTTCATCGCTGCTCATCATCCAGGAATATGAGCTGTTCAGTTCGAATAGATCCCAACGATTGAAAATTTTCAGTGTATCACCCTTTAAGTCGGAGAGGTAAATGCGTTCTTTACGCCTTCCGTTATTGTTGCGGATAAACGTTGCGGCAATCGTATCCTGGGTACGCAGCATGGCAAAGTCACCTGCTTCCATGCTGGGAGTTTTCATTGCTCGAATGAATTTTCCTGTTTCTATGGAATAGATATTGATTTTAGCTGACGTTGTCAGCATATAGACCAAGCCTTTTTCTTCGTCTACATCTATCTGCATAATCCAGTTAAATTCACCCGGTCCATTCCCTTTACGTCCGATTGTACGTACGAATTTACCGTCTCTTGTATATTGAAATAATTTTTCAATCCAAGGCAGGAAGAAATAATCTTTTGTTTGTAGGATGTTGGTGGTCCGTAACCTTTTCATCAGGCATTTATTGTTCGTTTCCAACGGGATGTACCGAATCGAATCGGCGATCTCACTCAATAGTATCTCTTGTTCTGTTTCGATGCCTGTTTCAAAAGGTACAATTTGTGGAAATTCGGGTTTAACGATTTGGACTGCGGTGTCAGACAACTGTCCGCTGTTCTTTTTTCCTCCGCAAGATAGTAGCAGAAAGGGTAGCAGTAAAAGAAGTGATTTTTGTCTCATGTTGATTATAATTAGGTGTATAAAAGGTATAATTCGCAATTAGTCTTTTTTATTCAGTGTTTTCCATCTTCGTATGATCTGATTCGTTTCTCAATTTATGTCTATGTTACAAACGTACGTAATAATCGTAATTAAATAAGGAATAGGTCGTTAATTCATGTTAAGGATGGTTGGGAGGTACTGAATTTTTTTATCAAACGGACTTATAAAAAAATCAAAAAATATAAAAAGTTGCCCGTAATACCGGTTTAATAGATGAAAAGCATTACTTTTGCTCTACTTAAAAAGTAATCAAAAGCCGATGATTAAAAAGATATTAGCAGCATTATTGTTGTTTCCTACATTTGCATATGCTCAGATAAACACAGACAGGGTGATGATGATTGCCCGAAACGCGTTATACTTTGAGGACTATGTCCTTTCCATTCAGTATTTTAATCAGGTGATTAATGCGAAACCCTATTTGTATGAACCCTATTTTTTCAGGGGACTTGCCAAAATCAATCTGGATGATTACCAGGGGGCTGAAGCCGACTGCGATGCGGCTATCGACAGAAATCCTTTTGTAGTGGGGGCTTATCAGATTCGTGGGTTGGCAAGAATTAAGCAGAATAAATACGATGGTGCAATTGAGGATTATAAAAAAGCGCTCCACTTTGATCCGGAGAATATTACTCTTTGGCACAATCTGACCTTATGCCATATACAAAAAGAGGATTACAAAGCTGCTGAAGATGATTTAGGCAAATTGCTTGCAGTCGCTCCGAAGTATACAAGGGCTTATTTGATGCGTGGAGAAGTCGCTTTGAAACAGCAGGATACGTTGCGTGCCCTGAATGACTTTAATACGGCCATTGAGATGGATAAATATGATCCTGATGCCTGGGCTTCCCGGGCCATCGTCAGGTTGCAGCAAGGGAAGTATGCCGAGGCTGAATCGGATTTAAATCACGCGACACATTTGAATGCTAAAAATGCCGGAAACTATATTAACCGTGCTTTGGCACGCTTCCACCAGAACAATCTGCGCGGTGCTATGAGTGACTATGACCTGGCTCTCGATATTGATCCGAACAACTTTATCGGACACTATAACCGGGGCTTGCTCCGGGCGCAGGTAGGGGACGACAACCGTGCTATCGAGGACTTTGATTTTGTACTTCAGATTGAACCGGACAATATGATGGCTACATTTAATCGCGGATTGCTTCGTGCCCAGACAGGTGACTACCGGGGCGCCATCAAGGATTATACAAAAGTGATCGATGTATATCCAAACTTCCTGGCAGGGTATTATCAGCGTGCCGAGGCACGGAGAAAGATTGGCGACCGCAAAGGTGCTGAAATGGATGAATTTAAAGTTATGAAAGCGCAACTCGATAAACAGAATGGCGTAAGCAATGCTGATAAATCGGTGGCAGACAATAAAAACGGTAATAACAAAGACGAGAATAAAACTCGTAAAAAGTCTGATAAGGATATGAATAATTATCGGAAAATCGTTATTGCAGATAATTCTGAGGTGGAACAAAAATATAAGAGTGACATTCGGGGCCGGGTACAGGATCGTAATGTGAATATTAAAATGGAACCGATGTACGCTCTCACTTACTACGAAAAGATGAGTGATGTGAAGCGGGCCGTGCATTATTATAAATACATTGATGATTTAAATCGTGCCGGTGTTTTACCCAAACGTCTGTATATCACTAATATGGAATCGCCACTTACCGAAGAACAGGTAAAGTTCCATTTTGCACTGATCGATACACATACATCGGCTATTGTTGAAAATCCCAAAGATGCGCGCACACGGTTTTCTCGTGCTCTCGACTTTTATCTGGTGCAGGACTTTGCCAGCTCTATTGAGGACTTGACTCAAGCCATTTTATTGGATGACAGTTTCTTCCCCGCTTATTTTATGCGTTCTTTGGTGCGTTGCAAGCAATTGGAATATCAAAAAGCGGAAGAAGCTAATGCCGCTTCGGCAACACCGGCCACATTGCCGGGTATTTCCGCTCCGCAAAAATCGGAGGTCAGTGCATTGGATTACGACATTGTGAAAAGTGACTTGGATCATGTGATCACTTTGGCTCCTGATTTTGTTTATGCTTATTATAATCGGGCAAATGTGTTGGCTATGCTGAAAGATTATCGTGCGGCGATTGCCGACTATGATAAAGCTATTGAATTGAACAAGGAGTTTGCGGAAGCTTATTTTAATCGTGGATTGACACATATTTTCTTGGGTAACAATAAAAACGGAATAGCTGACTTAAGTAAGGCCGGAGAGTTAGGTATTGTTTCAGCATATAATATTCTGAAACGATTTACAGAGGTGCCGGAATAACATTTTTTAGACAAAAAATAGTAAACTCAAAAAGAAATCCTTATTTTTGCGTGCAATAACGAAAAATATAACATAACATTATGATAAAAATAACATTTCCTGATGGCTCTGTTCGTGAGTATAACGAAGGAGTAAACGGACTGCAAATTGCAGAAAGTATCAGTTCGCGTTTGGCGCAAGACGTACTGGCGTGCGGAGTGAACGGTGAGATTTATGATTTAGGACGTCCCATCAATGAAGATGCTTCGGTAGTACTCTATAAGTGGGAAGATGAACAGGGAAAGCATGCTTTCTGGCACACGAGTGCCCACTTGCTGGCTGAAGCTTTACAGGAACTGTATCCGGGCATTCAGTTTGGTATCGGTCCGGCTATTGAAAACGGTTTCTACTATGATGTTGATCCGGGAGAGGCTGTCATCAAAGAGGCTGATCTGCCTGCTATTGAAGCGAAGATGGCTGAGTTGGTTGCAAAGAAAGAGGCTGTCGTGCGTCGGGATATTGCAAAAGGCGATGCTTTAAAGATGTTTGGCGACCGTGGAGAAACATATAAATGTGAGCTGATTTCCGAATTGGAAGACGGACATATAACTACATATACACAAGGTGATTTTACGGATCTTTGCCGTGGTCCTCACTTGATGACAACTGCTCCTATTAAGGCGATAAAGCTGACTTCTGTGGCAGGAGCTTACTGGCGTGGCCATGAAGATCGTAAGATGCTGACCCGTATATATGGTATCACTTTCCCGAAAAAGAAGATGCTGGATGAGTATCTGGCTTTAATGGAAGAAGCTAAAAAACGCGACCATCGTAAAATTGGTAAGGAGATGCAGTTGTTCATGTTCTCTGATACGGTGGGTAAAGGATTGCCTATGTGGTTGCCGAAAGGTACTGCTTTGCGTTTGCGCTTACAGGACTTTTTGCGCCGTATACAGACTCGTTATGACTATCAGGAGGTGATTACTCCGCCTATCGGTAACAAGCTGCTGTATGTGACTTCGGGACATTATGCGAAATACGGTAAAGATGCATTCCAGCCCATCCATACACCGGAAGAGGGTGAAGAATACTTTCTGAAGCCGATGAACTGTCCTCATCATTGTGAAATTTATAAGAATTTCCCGCGTTCGTATAAGGATTTGCCTTTACGTATTGCCGAATTCGGAACTGTTTGTCGGTACGAGCAGAGTGGTGAGCTTCACGGGTTGACTCGTGTGCGTAGTTTTACTCAGGATGATGCACATATTTTCTGTCGTCCGGATCAGGTGAAGGGAGAATTCCTCCGTGTAATGGACATTATTTCGATTGTGTTCCGTTCTATGGATTTCGATAACTTCGAAGCACAGATTTCTTTACGCGATAAAGTGAATCGTGAAAAATATATCGGTAGTGATGAAAACTGGGAAAAAGCAGAGCAGGCCATTATTGAAGCATGTGAGGAAAAAGGATTGAAGGCAAAGATAGAATATGGTGAAGCTGCTTTCTATGGCCCTAAATTGGATTTTATGGTGAAAGATGCCATCGGTCGCCGCTGGCAGTTAGGTACTATCCAGGTTGACTATAATTTGCCGGAGCGTTTCGAACTGGAATATATGGGATCGGATAATCAGAAACACCGTCCGGTAATGATTCACCGTGCTCCGTTTGGATCTATGGAACGCTTTGTCGCTGTATTGATTGAGCATACTGCCGGTAAATTCCCGTTGTGGTTGACTCCGGAACAGGTAGTTATTCTCCCGATTAGCGAAAAATTCAACGAATATGCAGAGAAAGTGAAAACTTATCTGAAGATGAAGGAAATTCGTGCTATTGTAGATGACCGTAATGAAAAAATCGGGCGTAAGATACGCGACAATGAGATGAAACGTATTCCGTATATGCTGATTGTCGGTGAGAAAGAAGCCGAAAATGGGGAAGTTTCTGTTCGTCGACAGGGCGAAGGGGACAAAGGAACCATGAAATTTGAAGAATTTGGTGAAATTTTGAACGAAGAAGTTCAGAATATGATAAATAAATGGTAACTTTGCGCCCAATTGTAAAAGCACAGCATTTTGGTAATGTTCTAAAGACAGCTTTTACTTTAATACATAATTAAATTTGGTAGACAATAAAAAACAAACTGGAAGTAAACGTTATTTAATGAAGAATGACAGCATGAAATCGCAATACCGGATCAATGAACAGATCCGTGCGAAAGAAGTCCGCATTGTAGGTGATGATGTAGAACCTAAAGTATATCCCATTTTTCAGGCTTTAAAATTGGCTGAAGAAAAAGAACTGGATCTCGTGGAGATTTCTCCCAATGCCCAACCACCTGTTTGTCGTATTATTGACTACTCTAAGTTTCTGTATCAGTTAAAGAAGCGTCAAAAAGAACAAAAGGCTAAGCAGGTAAAAGTAAACGTAAAAGAGATACGTTTTGGTCCGCAAACAGATGACCATGACTATAACTTTAAGTTGAAACATGCCAAAGGATTTTTGGAAGATGGTGACAAGGTGAAAGCTTATGTTTTCTTTAAAGGTCGTTCCATTCTTTTTAAAGAACAGGGTGAGGTGCTTTTGTTACGCTTTGCCAATGATCTGGAAGATTATGCAAAAGTAGACCAGTTGCCGGTGTTGGAAGGCAAACGTATGACCATTCAACTTTCTCCGAAAAAGAAAGAAAGTGCAACGAAAAAGCCTGCAACTCCCAAACCAGCTACTCCGGCTGCAGTAAAAGCTGAAAAACCGGCTGGAGATAATGAAGAGTAAGAAAAATGCGTAACGCGCAGGTATAGTGCGTTGCCATATCATTTAATAATTTAAAAACAATTAAGATGCCAAAGATGAAGACTAACTCCGGTTCTAAAAAAAGGTTTGCCCTTACCGGAACAGGTAAAATCAAAAGAAAGCACGCTTTTCACAGTCACATTTTGACTAAAAAGTCTAAGAAAAGAAAAAGAAACCTGTGCTACTCTACAACTGTTGATACAACAAATGTAAGCCAGGTTAAGGAACTCTTAGCAATGAAGTAATCAAAAGCGTAAAAGTATTATTAAAGTATTAACCGAATGCATTAGCCTGAAGTTCGCTGCGTGAAGTAGCGGCGCTAACATTCAAAAAAAGTAAAACTATGCCAAGATCAGTAAATCATGTTGCTTCAAAAGCAAGAAGAAAGAAAATTTTGAAATTGACCAGAGGTTACTTTGGTGCAAGAAAAAATGTATGGACCGTAGCTAAAAACACTTGGGAAAAGGGTTTGACTTATGCGTTCCGTGACCGTAGAAACAAGAAGAGAAACTTCCGTGCTCTTTGGATACAGCGTATCAACGCTGCTGCACGTCTGGAAGGAATGTCATATTCTAAACTGATGGGTGGTCTGCACAAAGCCGGTATTGAAATTAACCGTAAGGTTTTGGCTGACTTAGCTGTTAACCATCCGGAGGCTTTCAAGGCTGTGGTTGCTAAGGCTAAAGTTGCTTAAGTTTCAACAGTTTTAAGATTTAGAAAATGCCGGGTACAATAATGTATCCGGCATTTTTCGTCTTAAAGACTAAGTTTATATTTCAAAAAATAGTCTAAGAAAGAAACAAAATTTCGCTTTTCCTTGTTTATCTCACAAAAACTATCTATATTTGTTGTAGTAAAATATTAGCCGCATTGATTGGATCGGGAAACTCATCAATTAAACTGAAAACCGAGACAAGCTTCGCTTCTCAATGGCGGGCCACATCCTTCGGGATAACTTTATAGTCGGTGGATTACAAAGAGGACGGGCACTCAAATCATGTCATTCGGAGTTTCATCACATCATCGGTGCGGCTTTTTAAATAAAAGGAAGAGGGCGGTAATCATCTAAAGACTACCGTCCTTTTTTTATGCTGTTTTCTTTAATACATATACATTATAGTTATGATATTCTATTTTTCAGGAACTGGAAATTCTAAATGGATTGCGGAGCAGATCGCTAAGGCACAAAACGAAGTGCTTGTTTTTATGCCGAATGCCATCAGAGACGGAATAGAAGAGTTTGTGTTGGCGGATGATGAAAAAGTAGGTTTTGTTTTCCCTGTTTATTCATGGGGACCTCCGTTGAGCGTGTTGCGGTTCTTGGATTGGATTACTTTATCTAATTATCATTCCCAATACGTCTTTTTTGTCTGTTCTTGCGGAGATGATACAGGGCTGACGGAAGAACTCTTTCGCCGGGCATTGTCTCGTAAAGGAATGGAGTGTAATGCCGGTTTTTCAGTGGCTATGCCTAATAATTATGTTTTGCTTCCCGGATTTGATGTGGATAAGAAGGAACTGGAGAAAAAGAAGTTGGATGAAGCAGTTGGCAGGGTAGAAGAGATTAATGATTCGATAACCGGAAAGAAAATAGGTTTTCATTGTAATGAGGGAAGTTTTCCATGGTTTAAAACCAAAGTACTCAATCCGCTCTTTAATCGTTTTATGACCTCGGCAAAACCATTTTACGCCACTGATGATTGTATCGGGTGTAAACGTTGTGAAAGGATATGTCCGGTTGGGAACGTGGTGATGATAGGGTGGAGGCCTGTGTGGGGAATGGATTGTACATCCTGCCTGGCTTGTTATCATGTTTGTCCGAAGCATGCTGTGCAGTACGGAAGAAGGACTAAACGTAAAGGACAGTATTTAAATCCCAATGTGAGTATTTCACATGAGGCGGGCGCCCAATAGTAATAAGCGTATTGATAAGTGAAAAAACCTTTGTATGATCTGTTTAGAGAAAATACAAAGGTTTCTTAGGATAGTTAATCTTTTATTGTAATCCGGCAATTGGATAAATCTTCGATGATGGCAAGAGACTCTACTCTTACTCCTCTTTCTTCAAGTGTTTTACGCCCATTTTGAAATGCTTTTTCAATGATGAATCCCATTCCAACCAGATTTGCACCGGACTGTTTGATCAAATCAATGACACCTAAAGCGGCGTTTCCATAAGCTAAAAAATCATCGACGAATAATACGTTGTCTTTCGGAGTGAGGAAGTCGGAACTGATGACTACTTCATAATCACGGTCTTTGGTGAAAGAGTGTACTGTGGTACTTAGCGCATTCTGAATTGTTCTGGGCGATTTTTTTTTGGCAAAAACGACCGGCAAGTCCATTAAATATCCCGTCATTATGGCCGGAGCTATTCCGCTGGCTTCAATGGTCATGATCTTATTGACGTTTGTCCCTGCAAAGAGACGTACGAATTCTACGCCAATTGACTTCATTAGCACTGGGTCCATCTGGTGGTTGATGAAACTGTCTACTTTGAGAATTCCCCCCTCATAACATTTTCCGTCCTGTAGGATTCTTTTTTTTAATAATTGCATGATTTATAATGATAAATTTAATGTGCCCAATATACCAATGTATTTATGAATGGTGTACATTGGTATATTTAGGTTCATTGAATGATTATTTATTGTTTCTCAGATCTTTTACTCTGACAGCTTTGCCTTCGCTCTGAGGTAAAGAGCCTTTTTTTACCAACTTGAGTTTAGGCGTAACAAGTATCTCGTCTTTTAGCTGGCGGGTAATGTCTTTGCGTATCTTTTCCAGTTCGATATAATTGTCGGTAGAAAGATCACTCAGTTCTACTTCTACAATCATCTCGTCTTGATTGTTCACAGTTTCGAGCGTAATGAGATAATTGCTTCCTAGTTCGGGGAATTGTACCAATATCTTTTCTACTTGCATGGGGAATATATTTACTCCCTTGATAATGAACATATCATCGCTACGGCCTTTAATACGGTCTATCCGGATATGGGTACGGCCACAAGGACAGTTACCCGGTAAAATGCGGGTAAGGTCACGTGTGCGATAGCGTATCAATGGCATCATTTCACGATCAAGAGTAGTGAGTACAAGTTCACCGATTTCTCCTTCGGGTACAGGTTCACCTGTCTCGGGATTAATGATTTCCACATAATAGCAATCTTCCCAAAAATGCATGCCATTCTGCTCGGTACATTCAAATGCAACACCCGGACCATTCATCTCAGTCATGCCAAAGCTATTGTATGCTTTCACGCCAAGCATACGTTCGATCTTTTTCCGCTGTTCGTCTGTATGCGGTTCAGCACCGATTACGAGCGTTTTAAGGGTGGTACTGCGCGGATCGATACCTTCCTCCTGAAAAACTTCGGCTAGGCGAATGGCGTAGCTGGGGATCGCATGCAGAGCTGTTGTCTTAAAGTCGGTGATAAACTTGATCTGACGCTTACTGTTGCCGGCAGCAGCGGGTACGGTCAATGCTCCCAGTCGTTCGGCTCCGTATTGGAATCCCAGTCCGCCGGTAAACATACCATAACCTGAACTGTTTTGAAAAACATCCGTATTACGTATACCTACACAATATAAGCATCGCGCAACCAGATTGGCCCATGAATCTAAGTCATGCTGTGAATGGACAATGACTGTCGGTGTTCCCGTTGTGCCGCTTGAAGAGTGGATGCGTACTCCGTCTTCTTTCATATTTCCTGCAACAAGTCCGAAAGGATAATTTGCCCGCATATCCGCCTTTGTGGTAAAAGGCAATTTACGGATGTCGTCTAGAGACTGGATACTCTCCGGAGTAATGCCATGCTCTTGAAATACTTTCTTATAATAAGGGGCATTGGCTGCTATATTTATTGTTTTTTTAAGCCGTTGGAGTTGTAATTCCTGTAGCTTCTTGCGACTCATGGTCTCTATCTCTTCTTCCCAATATTTTGTATTCATGGCTTCTGATATTTATTTAGATAGGGGGGATAATATATCAAGGTGATAATGCGACGATTGTTTCAATCACATTATCACCTTTTCCCATATTCAATTATCTCTGGTTATTTCATCGTTTTTTCTGCGATCTCTTTTCCGGCAGCCAAAGCTTTTAAATTCAATTCGACTATTGCATCGCCTTTCCGCTGGAATATTTCACGGATACTATCTTGTATCTTTTCATAATCAATGCCTAAAAACGGGATAGTGGCACCTAATAGAACGATGTTGGCAACTCGTGTAGACCCTAATTCTTTAGCTACTTTATCTACGTTCAATACGACTTTGTGTGGCAGTTTATTAATTTCTGCCATAACATCTGATTCAGCCGGATAATTGGGGATATTGACGAACGGAGTTTCATTCGTGACCAACCAACCCTCATGACCGAGGTAGGGCAGATATCTGAGTCCTTCCATGGGTTCGAGTGAAATGATTAAATCGCATTTACCCGAAGGAATCAAGTCGGAAGCAATGGGTTGATCGCTTATTCGGAGATTTGACTGTACATCTCCACCTCTCTGGCTCATGCCGTGTACTTCTGCCTGTTTCATATACAGACCATCTTTAAGAGCGGCCTTTCCGATTACTGTGGCGATAGACAGGATGCCTTGTCCGCCTACACCTGATAATATGATATCTTTTTTCATGGCTTACTTACTTCTTTTTTTACGTGCTAATGTTTGTATACACTCTCTGCGCGGGATGATAACGGATACTCCCTTATAATTAATTTCTTCGCGTATGATTTGCTTCATTTCTTCATAGTTCTTTTTCAATGGAACTACTACGCGAATGTGAGCCGGATCTACACCTAATCCGGCGCAAATGGCTTCAAGGCGACCTGTGCCGGCAGAATCTTGTCCACCGGTCATTGCTGTTGTTTCGTTGTCCGAAATGACGATGGTAACATTGGCATTTTCGTTGACACAGTCCAATAGTCCGGTCATGCCCGAATGAGTAAAAGTTGAGTCTCCGATTACGGCAACAGCAGGATGGAGTCCTCCATCGGAGGCACCCTTGGCCATGGTAATAGAGGCTCCCATGTCCACACATGAATTGATTGCGTTGAATGGGGCGTTTGCTCCTAAAGTATAGCAACCGATATCGCTGAAAACTTTGTGAGTGGGGTATTCTTCTTTTAGCACTTGAGTCAGTGTAATATACATGTCTCTGTGCCCGCACCCTTCACACAATGCCGGCGGACGCATTTCTACAATATTCGGAACATTGAATTCCGAGCTGTTTTCTTTGCCGAGCGCACGTGCAACCGTGTCCGGATTCAATTCACCGTCTTGTGATAATGTACCGTCAAGACGGCCTTTTACTTTTAATCCGATACCCAGATATCCTTTCAATTGTTTTTCAACAAATGGTTGTCCGTCTTCTAAAACAAGGATTTCGTCGCAAGCGTCGATTAATTGCATCAATTGTTTCTTGGGAAGCGGATATTGTCCAACTTTTAATACCGGATATTCGCAACCTTCCGGATAATTCTCCATTAGATAATTGTAACCGATTCCACAAGCTACAATACCAGTTTTCTTGTTGGGCCCATCGATGTATCTGTTATATGGTGACTCTTCTGATGCTTTGATGAATTCTTCCTGGCGTGTGAGTAGTACTTTATAACGTTTGCGTGCGTTGCCCGGGAGCAGGATAAATTGGCGCGGGTCTTCGCTGAACGAAATTTCGTTTTGTGGCTTTTGTGCTTTGTTTTCTACACCTGAACGAGAGTGAGCCAGACGTGTCACCATACGCATTAGTATCGGTTCACCTATCTTTTCAGAAAACTCAAAACCGTTGTACACCATGTCATAAGCTTCCTGCTGGTTGCTCGGTTCGTACATCGGGATCAAAGAGAAATCGCCATAAAAACGGCTATCCTGTTCGTTTTGCGATGAATGCATGCTGGGGTCATCTGCTGCTACTACAATTAGTCCGCCTTTTACACCTGTGATGGCCGAATTGATAAAACAGTCGGCGGCTACGTTCATTCCTACATGTTTCATGCAGACTAATGCACGTTTGCCAACAAAAGACATACCTAAGGCAGCTTCCATTGCCGTCTTTTCGTTGGCACACCAACGGTTGTGTATGTTACGCTCGCTCGTAATAGGAGCCATTTGAATATATTCGGTAATTTCTGTAGATGGAGTGCCGGGATAAGCGTAAACGCCTGAAAGTCCGGCATCCAATGCTGCTTGCGCAATGGCTTCGTCGCCAAGTAAGAGTTGTTTGCTCATATCTTATTTTCTTTTGGTGTTAATCACGTATTTTGTTATAATATCGGGCAAAGATACATTTTTAAGATCATTTTATCACGGGATTACTTAAAAATCTTTCTTTCATTCAGCGCTTTCCAGTATTTTCTTGCATTAACCATGTGATCTGCATAGTTGGAGGCAAAATTATGTGTACCGGAGAAATCTTCTTTTGCGCACATATAGATATAGTTATGCTTTACATAATTCAAGACACTGTCCAGCCCCTTGGGTGATGGTATCCGGATAGGGCCCGGAGGCAGTCCCGCATTCAGGTAAGTGTTATAGGGAGACTGTACGTCTAAGTGTTGATTGGTGATTCTGCGTAACCCGAAATCTTGTAGTGCGAATTTGATAGTCGGGTCGGCTTGCAGGGGCATGCCGGCATGTAATCGGTTGATGTACAATCCTGCAACCATAGGCTTTTCTGCATTGTTGTTGGTTTCTTCTTCTACGATGGAGGCCAGCGTGCAAACTTCTTCAGGAGTCATCCCTATTGCTTGGGCCTTTGAGAGTCGGTCTTTGTTCCAAAATTTATCATGCTCTTTCTTCATTCGGGCTAAAAAGTCTGCTGCACTGACATCCCAATATACCTGATATGTTTCGGGAATAAATAAGCAGGGGATGGTGGCTTCTGTGTATCCCATTTTTTCCAGAAAAATAGAGTCGTATAGTGCCATGGCAATTTCAGCGGAATCTATCATTAACTGTTTCCCTACGCTGCGGACTAATCTGTCAAGTGTTCGGACACTTCCAATTGTCAGGTTGACAGGAGTTTGATAGCCTCTTGATAATCTACTGTATAATTGATAAGTGTTATCTCCGGGTTTGATGGCGTAACGTCCGGTATGGATATTTTTACTATATTCACGGAAATGGGACATCCATTTGAAGCCATTAAAGCTATGAGGGTTTCCTTGCTTTCTTATTTTATTGAAGATGGAGTCTGTAGTATCATCGCGGTCTATATAGATATAAGTTGTCTTACTTGGATGAAACTGGGGGTAAAATAGGTAGTAATAGACTGTTCCTGCACCGGCGATACAAATGAAGAAAAAAGTAGCCAGTATGCTGAGAAATATTTTCTTTCTTTTCTTATTCATATAGAATATCTAATGGTTATAAAATCGTGCCAAAGTTAAGAAGATTTCAATGATGATTGCTCTTGGATAATAAATGTTTTCTATCTGTTTAGTTATTATTTGCTTTTGGGGACTGTTGGTTTTTTCAATTCTTATCTTTCAATTGATGTGTTTGGGTTTAGATGCTCCATAAGGTGGTATTTATCCGACTTTCTATTTCATTTTCTAAAGAATCGGGGAGTGAAGAAAAGAAATCCAGTCCGGTGAGTTGTTCAATGCTGTCAATAGAGACGGCATAATTTCGTAAAGGTGCTATTGCGCGTTCATTCTTAAAAATAAATCCGATAGCTTTGGGAGTGGAGCCGTGAAGAGAGAGAATGACCTTAAAGAACTTTGATGGAACAGTCACCCGGCTTTTGCCGATTACCGGAGATTTTTTATTCGTGACCGGGCCGCAAATAATAAGGATTGCGCTATCGGCTACAGCCCATTCGCGGACCTTGTCCTCCAGTGTTTTCCATTTCCGACGGTTAAGTTCGGGATGTTGCGGACATACATTGCTGAAATAAAAGGATTCTTTCATGGCTTCATTACTCCATTTCATGTCGGCAGCAGGTGCCATATGACCTTTGTCAAATCCGGAACGGGAATAATCAGAATTGTTTGCCATACCTCCTTTCACGACAGGATCGGCGATGAATCGTTCGTTTCTTTTTATATTCCCTTGTGTCTTTTGCTTGGTGAGTTCGTAAGCTACCCAATTGGGGATCTTTTTATCCTTATTATAAGACACAGTATAACCTTTGTGATGAATTATCTGCTCTGTTAATGGGAATTGGGAAACCGGAACCTTCAGATTTTCATCGTGAGAATAATTGGGACGTGCAACATTCGGTCTTGATACTTTGGTTGCCTGAAAGAATACAGCTTGAATGTCCGGTGTACAGAGATAGATTCCGTAGATTAATGGTAAAATCGCAAATAGAGCTATTATCCAAAAGCTCTTAAACGAATTGTGGTGTTGTTTTTTAGATGGTCTTTTTCGCTTATTTTTCATGATATTGAAAATTTAAAGCCGGGCGTTTCGAATAATATATTGAGCGAGTCATTGTTGACACTCTCAGAATAACTATTGGGGATGATTTTTGTCGCATCAAAATTAATCAATCGATCAAGAAGTAACAAATTAAACAGGTAGAATTATGAAAGCGGCCATTGATTACAAAAAAGCAAATAATGAACTAACCGGGGTTGACACATTCGAGGGTATATTGGGCTATATTGTAGCGACAGTTATTTCAAATAAGAATATTCAAGCTCATGAAAGGAGCGGGAAGATATATGAATGAATTTGATTATATGGAAGTATAGCATAAAACGAGGAACTAATAGAATATGCCTGCAAATGATACCGCCTTTGTAAAACTTTTACGCAGACGGTTTATGCATTAGCGGATATTAAGACTCTGTTTGAACTTTTTTGAATAAATTTTTATATAGGTTTTATCGATCTGTTTTGAATTCCTTTTCGATTTATTCCCTCGTTTTTATTCGTCACATAACCCGCTATGCAGCTCACAAAACGGGAAAATATCTTCGAAAACAAATCTCAAAACAGCTTCGAGCGAAATTTAAACAGACCTCAAAGGGCAACGATTTTTTCAGCGAATGGCTTCCAGGCTTTGTTCTGCTTGTATGTTTCGACAAGGTTTTGGGGAACTCTTATCTTTTGAATTCCTGGCGGTACGGGGTAATAGTCGGCAGTAACCATCGTAGGCGACATTAATGAAATTTCGTCCAGCGAAACAGCATTTCCGAAAGCATTGAAGTCTAATGCCTTCACACTTGCGGGTAAAATAAGAGTTTTTACTTGACACTTGTTCAGAGCACTTATTCCTATTTTAGCTATGCTTGCGGGAATTTTAAGAACAGTGAGTTTAGGAGAATGGTTAAAACATTCGCTCACTATTGTTGCCGTCCTGTCAACAGGCGAAGGTGTTGTTCGGGTTCCGTAAGTTTCGATGGTAGTAAGTTCGGGACAGTTGTAGAAAGAGCGGTCAATGTGGTAAATAGTATTCGGAAGGGTTACTTTCTGAATGGAACTGCCGGAAAAAGCCTCCAGGTCAATCACTTCACTTCCTTCGGGCAGAGTCAATTCTTTCAAGTTCTTTGTCTCTATGAAAGCCGATGCACCTACAATCTTAAAAGTGGAAGGCAAAGATATAGAAGATATACCGGATTTCCCGAAAGCTCCGTTCTGTAGTTCTTTGACGGAAGTATGGCTTATGTCGATAACATTCAGATCAGTACACCCGTAAAATGCCTCCTTTCCAACAATTTCCAAAGAAGCAGGCAGTGCTATTTTTTTTATTCCGGAAAATAAAAATGCCTCTTCCGGCAATTCCTTAATCGATGTGTGGCTTAAATCGACGATTTTCAGATTTCTGCAATAAGCAAATGCTGCCTGCTCAATCGTACTCAAAGAGGCAGGGAACAGAAGTTCACTCGCTTTGATATTCTTATTTTCAAAGGCCTTTGATCCTATTGTGCGAATACCATCCGGGAAGGTTATTGATGTAAAGTCGGAATCAATGACACTTACAACTTTATCTCCGTCTACTTTTACAGGTAATATTTGCACATCAAAAGATACTTGTTTACCATCCAATTCAAGTGTCACTATTTGAAGTTGTGCCGGTACGGAAGAATTGAAACCTTGTACCCAATCAGCAGATGGAGATGAATTTTCTTTTATCGTACCATCGGCATAGTTTATTTCAAGTACCATATTACTGAGGGAGAGAGGCTCTCCTAATGTATATACGGTTTTTGAAGGTAAAGTCTTAATTGAAATCGCTTGAATATCATTAATCAGCACTTGTATTTTAAAAGTAACGGTAAAACTGCCTTTGTGTACCTCTAAAATCTGATCGTTTTCGGGTACCGTATTGTTGAATCCAGTGATTTCGTCTTTTTTTACAGGAACTATTTCAGACGTTTCGTTTGAATAAAATACTTTCAATGTCATATCGGATACATCCAATTCTTCTCCTATGAAATATATTCTTTTTCCAGGTAGTTTATCAATCTCGATTTTTACTATTGTATTAGGAATTAATTCGTTTGGAGAGTCTTTGGAACATGCACCCAAGAAAGTCATTGACAGAAGGAAAACATAAATAAAGTAAAACTGCTTTTGCTTCATCTTTTTCTATTTTTTTAATGCGGACATAATTATCCTTAAACTAAAGAACAAGAACAAGGGAGGAAATGTTCTTGATGCCATTGAGCACAAAATGTTTTTATGTAATAGTAATATTGGTAATGTTTTGGTTACCAGTGAACTTTTCGATTGATGCTTTTCAGGAATCTTTGGAAAATCGTTTGCTGACGATAGGCTTTTACTGTGTGTTACGTCGTTATTGATTCTTTTTCTGGCACTTTCTACGCTCAGATCTATTTTCTTTCTGTCAGATGTCGGAAGTGTTGTATGAGCAAATGGCTGTATCTCACATCAGAGTAGTCCGTTTTTGATAGCTTCGTTTATTCCTGCTTTAATAGGATATAGGCGGATCCGATACCCTGCATCGCTATAGCCGTTTGCTTTCATCTATTTGTCAAAATGCTCTATAGTAATAGGATTCATTATAGTCATGGATAAATTGCCTTCGGCTGTTTCGAATACTTTTAATGTATCTTTGTTCATTTGGGCATAACTTTTCCATTCTTCTACTGGAAGTTACTCTATACGATTGCATATAAAGTTATTAAAAATGAATACATAGGATGGATGTTTTTTTGTTGAGATACACAACAAGATAGGAAAATATTTCCTGCTGTTGGTTTTGCCTTTAGAATAGTAAAGGATAATATTGCCATAAGCTATACTTTTGTGACACCCCATCAGACGCTTCCAATGATTTAGATGTGTTCGGTTTCACTTTTTTATAGCTTTGTAAACTGCCCTATATATGATGACCCTTTTATATGTCTTATAAAAGAGCCGCTAGCCAGACTTGAACTGGCGACCTACGCGTTACGAATGTTTATCCAATTTACGGTCTAACTGATTGTTTAATAGTGTATTGGTGCGTGACTAACTGAGGGTATAGATAAGTTTTTGCACATTTTATCCATTCCAGTCGGGATCAAACATAGGTCCTTTACCCAATACTATCCATTCAACGGAGATTCCATAATCCTTATGTATATAAACTATCCATTCAGGTTTTAACACGCAACGATTCGGGTAGAACTTAACTTGGTTTACGTTCCATCGATTTAGGTTATGTTCTCTTGTGAAAGTTTGCAGTCCTCTAATCTTCTTTTGAGCTTTTAACATTGCTATTGCTTCAAAAAAACGGTTACTTATAGCTACTCCTTCTTCTGATATCTTCATTTTATTATTTTATTTAATATTTGTGCTCTTTATGTCGTTCGTTGAAATATCCGACCCACTTGCATGAGCACATCTGGCAACATTTTCCTGGCGGGCAAGAGTTTTTTTATTTTGTTCTTGCATTGATTCTATGGTTCTCTGCTGAGATAATACGGTTTCTGTTAATCTTGATAATTGCTCAAAGACTTCCCGGCTCATAGAGACTGAGCTACTCTGTAGTTCTAATCTTTGTTCTACAAGTTCATCTAAGATTTGTTCTCTTAATTTTTCTTTATTACTTCTAGGGACACTTTTTTCAATAATGCCAGCTATAGTATCTCCTTTTATAAACATTGGCACATCGGCTCCATCTAGCCATCCTGGGGTTAAGTGATACTTGCTTTCTAATAAATATTTGTTTTTATCTGTTAGGGATACATTCCCGATTTCTATCTGTGAATAACTATTTTGCTTCATGCATAGAACTTCTGCAAGTTGCGATTGAGTCATTCTTAGATATTTTCTCAGATGTTTTAATCTATTATCCATATAAAAATAAGTTAAATATATCTGTTTTATAGTGTATTTATATCTATAATTGATATATTTGCAAAGACATTAATATATAACACTACAAAGATAATGAAAGATGCATTAAAAACAAGTAAAATGCTTGCTGAAGGTCGTAAAATGACCCTAAAAGGCTATTATCAAAGTCTGCCTAGCTCAACCCATCCCAAAACTGAGTTTATCAACGAAATAACAAAAAGGACCGGAGTATCATTTACTGCTGCGAGAAACTGGGTTATATACGGAATGAAGCCTAATAATCCTAAACATGTTTCTGCCCTTTCGGAAATAACCGGAATTTCTCCTGAAGATTTATGGTCTGAATAAAACTATTGAGCAATGAAAGATTTAGAATTTTACATCTTTGAAGATCAGCTTTGGTGTATGTTTTCTGATGGCACTAACAAACCTGTTACGGACAAAGATACGTCATTGGTAAAAAATATACTTGATCGTATACGGGAATGTTATCCGGATGCTTATAAAGCACTGATGGAATGTTATCAAAAAAGTTCTCAAAATATACCATACTTCCAGTACCTTATGGCTAATCGGTTTTGTAAATGCAATTTTGGAGAACTGGATAATACGACCCGTGATATTGACAAAGGAGGAAAATTTAACTTTGAACGTGTCAGTTGCCCAATGCGTGGAGAGTGTAAATATGAAGGAGTCATTTGTGATCCTCAATTTGATAGTCGTATATCAGATGCGGAAATGAGAGTTATGCGCTTAGTATACGAGGGCCTTAGTAATGAAGATATTGCAGATAAACTTTATTTATCTCCGCATACAGTTAAAAATCACATCAAGTCAGTTTATCTGAAGCTTGGTATCCATGAAAAGTCTGAGTTTATTCAATACGTACATAAAAATAACCTTTTCAAAGATTAAATGGTATGATTAGTGAAGAAGTTTTGAAAATTGTACTTAACAATAAGACGTTTGGGCAACGTGAAGCTGCTGATATAGTTGGTGGTAGAGGACGATTATTCAGATTAGTTGGATCTGGAGTTATACGTGCTGAAAAGAAACCAGCTGATCGTCAAAACGGAAGATGGTATTGTAATGCTTATGATGTAATTAAAAATGCTACATTAAAGTAATTGATATTCAAATAGTTATACTAAGTTAATGACGCAAAAAATACAAGTTTAACGTTTGGATAAAAGTCAAAAACTATATAGTTTTACATCATAAATAATAGATAATCAATAAGTTATGAAAAGAACACCGCTTTTGACTATTTGGGTTTTATCATTTGTTGTGATGATATTACTTGCTAATCCTGATAAAGTCTTATTCTGGATTGCGTTTGTGATATTTTCTTGGTCTTCACTATATATTGAGAAACACAAAAAAAGACTTAAGGAAGAAGATGAATAGTAAACGTCCATATCTTGTCCAAGATGTAACATTGGTAACATACAGTGGACGTCGGATTTCCCTCTCTTTAGTAGAGTATAAGATTATAGATGTCCCTGTTAGACTTGTTAAAGAAAAAATACTTGATTCTTTTTCTGCAATGGTTGATAAACCTGTAGATGTAGAATTAAAAGTAAGATACATATAAATAAAGCGTACATAAGAGCAATGAAAACGAAAGAAGAATTACTGGCAATGAAGCATGAAGACTTGGCTTTATTCGCATACAAAATCATGTATGAACAATGCCTTCTTGAAGACAAAGAAAAAGAGAATAAAAAATTAAAAGAAATACTTAATATGATTGGGGTTACGTATGAAACTTACAAATCAGAATTTAGTGAATGAATTATTGCAATTGGAGGTTGAATTGAAAAAGGTGGAGTCCAGTAATCTTGAATATCTACCTGAATATGGATATTCACCCAAAGAAGAAATAATCCAACTTATCAAAGAAGATATATCTGATGTTAAAAAAGAAATAGACATAAATCTACAATTAGAAACTTCTGGTATTTCATCAGAATATACGGAAAAAAACTTAGAAGAAGAAAGAACTAACCTTTGCTTAATACAGGGGTTATCGAGATATTGTTAAACTTTAAAATATTTGAGTGATGGAGGAAAACAAATTGACAAAACAAGAAAATGACACATTAGCGATATTTGGTAAAGGAAAGACCATTTATCAGGTTGCGGGTAATGACGTAGCATTATCATTTGATATTGTACGTAACTATTTAACGAAAGGTAGCGGGCAAGTATCCGATCAGGATATTGTACAGTTTATTAGTATTTGCAAATTTAACCAGCTTAATCCATTCTTGAACGAAGCATTCCTTGTCAAGTTTGGACAACAACCGGCGCAGATGATTGTCAGTAAAGAGGCTTTTTTTAAACGAGCTGACGCAAGTGAACAGTACGAAGGTTTCAAGGCTGGTGTCATACTTATCAGAGATAATCAAATTGTAGAGGTGGAAGGATGTTTCTATAATGAAAAAACAGATGTTCTTGTTGGAGGATGGTGTGAAGTTTATCGTTCAGACCGTAAATTTCCTATTGTAGCGAAAGTGAATCTTTCCGAATACGACAAAAAGCAATCTATATGGAATGAAAAGAAATCCACCATGATTTCCAAGATTGCTAAGGTTCAGGCATTACGTGAAGCTTTTCCTGCTCAACTTGGAGCAATGTATACACAAGAAGAACAAGAGGTTAAATTTGCAGAATACGAGGATGTGACTGGGAAAGAATCTAAAGGTAATAAACTTGCGGAAATTGCTGCTAAGGCCGCAGGGGTGGAAGAACAACCAAAAGCAGAACAGCCGGTAAATCAGCCCCAAACTAAAGCAAATGATAAACCTATTCAAAAAACACTGTTATGATGGAAAATGATGGTGAAATATGGAAAGATATAGTTGGATATGAGGGTAGATACCAAGTGTCCAACTATGGAAGAATTAAATCTCTTGATATTAACTTGCATAAACGTGATGGAAAGATAGAGTTTAGGAAAGGTAAAATTCTTAAAGCCAGTTTAAGCGCGTTTGGCTATCCTCAGTACTGCTTTAGTTCCAGTTTTGGTAAACGAAAGCTCATGAGGATACATAGAGTTGTAGCAGAAACTTTTATTCCTAATCCTGATAAAAAGCCATTTATTGATCATATAAATCGTATAAAGACAGATAATAATGTTAATAATTTGCGATGGTGCACAGGCAAGGAGAATATGAATAACCCATTGACAAGGGAATGGTTGAAAAACTGTAGGCCAAGTTTCCACCATTCAGAAGAAGTTAAGAAAAAGATAGGGTTATTAAACAAGGGACGCATATTTAAAGAATCTACAAGAGAAAAACTCCGTATTAGAGGATTTCCAGTAATGCAGTTTACTATAAGTGGTGATTTTATCATGGAGTATAAAAGTCCTTATTATGCTCAAAGTGAGACAGGGGCATTACGAACCCATATTGTAGCTTGTTGTAATGGAAAAAGGAAAACAGCTGGTGGGTATAGATGGGTCTATAAAAAAAATTATAAAGGGAAGGATCTACCTAAATTGGCAAATAAAAAGCGCATATACAAAACAGGTTATAAGCAAACAAAACAGGCTATAATAAATATGCGTAAATCTAAAGAAAAATACCGTAAAGCGGTATTAGTCTTTTCATTAGACGGTTCGTTTCTGTCTGAATATCCTTCAATTATTGAAGCAGGCAATGCAACAGGCACAAATTTCGGCTCAATATGTAATTGTTGTAGGGGTAGAATTGGACAATCAAATGGTTACAGATTTAAATATAAAGATATATGATGAATTACAATTTTGAACAAAGGACCATAGGATGGATGCGTAAGCGTCTCGGAAACATTACTGGTAGCAATGTCGGCTTGCTTATGAAAAGCGGAAGAAACGACATGTTCAGCGACACTGCCAAGAATTACATTTTCCAAGTTGCGGCAGAACGGGCTATGAATCCAGAAATAGTTAATGATGATGTTGCGTTCGCCGAATATTTGTCTTCTGTCAATGTAGAAAGCAAAGCAATGAGATTCGGAACAGAGCAGGAAGCAAGTGCACGTGATTTGTATTCAAGACTGACAGGAAGGCATATTGTAGAAGTGGGGGCGTGTAAGCACCCCACTATCCCAAACTTTGCAAGTAGTCCTGATGGTTTCTTCTACGATGAAGAGTTGAGGGAACGTGGATGTATTGAGATAAAATGTCCGTCTCAAAACACATTTATGAAATATAAGAGTGAAGTTTATGATAATGATTCACTTCTCCAAGTTAAATATGAATATTTCTATCAGTGTATGGCACATGCAATGTGTTGTGATGCAGACTGGGTTGATTTTGTAGTTTACAACCCTTTCCAAATAGACCCTATTCACATTGTTCGTATACTACCAGACGAAAAGGTCTTTGCGGAAATGGAGAAGCGCATTCGTATGGCGGACGATATTATTAACCAAATAGCAGACATTGAATGATGAAATCGGACATTATAATTAAACAATTAGATAATGGATGTTTTGATGTCCATGTAGATGATAAAAGCACAGAACAGCTATCATTTGATGAAATGCTTGGAGTGGTTGCACAATTGACTGTCCCAGAAAATAAAAGATGTCTTCAATGGCTCAAGACAAAAGAGCAACATGAGTCTTTCAGAAACAGAAACAACTTTAAAAACAGTAATAATGGAGAAAACATATAATGCTCAGCAAGCAATAATTGCTCAAAAAGAATACTTGAAAGAATTAGCCAAAAACAACCAAGCTGATTGTATGGCTGATAATTTTTCAAAAGGGATAGGGTTTGCCCCGTCTAATGGTATATGCTACCGTTGCAAAAAGCAAATTTATTCCGAAGGTGGAATATCAGTTGAGAGAGCGAGTACAGAACTTACTACCGGTGTCCATTTTGCCACACTTCATATGTTGATTAAAAAAACGATAGAGCAATGAATACACAATTAGCAATCCAAGAAACCGACCTCGAACTGGTCGTAAGCGAAAAGACGTTAGGAAGTCTTACTACCAACGCAAAGCAAATCAGAGATATTGTAATGGCAAACCTGCCTAAGTACGATATATCCAACTACACGGATGATAACATTGACCAAGCAAAGAAAGACAAGGCAGCTTTAAACAAGGCGGCGAAAGCCCTCAATGCCAAACGTCTTGAAATTGAGAAAGAGTTTATGAAACCTTTCGGGGAGTTCAAGGACGTTGTAACCGAAACGGTGAAGCTCATTGGTGAATGCTCCGCTAAGATTGATACTGTGGTCAAACAGAACGAGCAGCAATATAAGGAAAAGAAGAAAGCAAACATTAAAACCTATTTTGATGGCATGAACACCAATCTCGTGGACTTCAACAAGGTGTTTAAACCGGAATGGCTGAACAAGACTGCAAGCATGAAGTCTGTTTGTTCTGACATTGATGCTATATTTGCTAAGGTAGAGAACGAACTTTCTACCTTAAAAGGTTTTAGCGAAGATTATGATGTTCTCCGTACTTATTATATGGATACACTTAACATCACATCCACCATCCAATATGCCAACCGATTGAAAGAGCAACGTGAGCGTGCCAAAGCAGCAGAAGAGGCGCGCATCAAGGCAGAGCAGGAAAGAAAGGCTGCCGAAGAAGCCCGTAAAGCTGCTGAAGTAGAACAAGCCAAATCCCGTCCGATCAATCCGTTTGCCATGGCAGGACAAAAAGCCAACGAACAACCTCCTTTTATTAATCATCCCGAAGTACAACAGCCTGAGCTGTTAACGAGAGCTTTCAAGGTTACTACTACCCGTGAGAATATCATTGCTTTGGGTGACTTCATGAATGAAAAAGGTATTGATTTTGATAAAATAGAATTGCCATGAGTGAAGCTGGAAAAGAATAGAGACAATTTGTAAAACAGCGAAGAGAAGAACGCTATAGTCAATTTGTAAACTCAACCCTTCCTGCCATCAAATCTTTAGGCTATGAAGTTATTCAACGAAATGATTATGGATTCGAATTCATTGTTCCTAAAAAAGGATTTGGCTGGGTTATATTCTACCCCAAGGGTGATGGGATATTATTGTGCAAACAAAATAAATGGATATATGGTGGTTTCTCTTGGATTCGCAAACATATACTTAAAGGCAATGGAAGTATGCAAAACAGATGTACAGACTATTATTCGGCTCCTTGATAAGAGTGCAGAGCTAATTGATAAATATTGTAAGAAGCCTTGTGAGTGTGATAAAGCAAGACAATGCAGGAAAATTAGTAAGAAACTTAAAAATAAAATTGACAATGAAAACTTTGCAAATCAGTGAACAAAAAGCTAGAGAACTCTACAAAAGTGGTTCCAGCGAGTTAAAATCTATTTTGGAAGAGTCTTTTGGAAAAGATTTTTTCTCTCAAAAGATAACAGATAGAGTTAAAACCTATGAAGATGCATGTCACGAATTAAGTACCAGTCCTCTTGATGAAAATAAGTTGATGGAACTCGGTCTTACTAAACATGATATTGCTTATCAAAAGTTGACAACAATTATCAAGGCCCTTAATGAAGGTTGGGTACCGGATGTATGTGATGATAGGGTTTATAGATGGTACCCATGGTTCAATACTAATGGTTCTCCTTCCTCTTTCGCTTTCGACGTTTCGGCTTACGGTATTGCGGATGCGAGTGCGGGTGGCGGGTCTCGCCTTTGCTTGAAAAATAAAGAATTGTCAGAATACTGTGGTAAACAATTCATTGACCTTTGGAAACAGTTCATTATTTAACTAAATATTATCATCATGAAAAAAGAAAATAAAAAGATTACAGAGTTAGTCAAAACGTTTGAGGATGCCCGTAAGCTGACCGGCAGACCGGATGTTCCTGACTTTTCCAATCTTCCCACTGACATGCGCAAACATTTTGAGGCACAGTATAAGATGATTGTAATTGCAGAAGCCCTTAACGAAGGATGGATTCCTGATTGGGATAATTATAATGAATATAAGTATTATCCTTGGTTTGAAATGTCTCCTTCCTCTTTCGCTTTCGGCGTTTCGTATTACGATTATGCGACTGCGGATGCGGGTAGCGGGTCTCGCCTTAAATTTCGGACGCACGAGCTTGCAGAATATGCAGCAAAGCAATTCATTGATATTTGGAAAGATATCCAGATAGCGTAGGATTAAAGGTTGCCTGCCCTTGTCTCTTTCCTCTTTCGCTTTCAACGATTCGAATTACGATAATGCGAATGCGAATGCAGGTAGCAGGTCTCACCTATGTTACAATAATCCAATGGGCAGGGACCTCACCTCTTGGTGGAAAATAACAATTCAAACGGTGTTGGTAGGGCTTATCCGAAGACTCTTATTAGAAACAAAGGCTTATGAAACGATTTGGAAATTTATACTATCGTATTTGTGACATTGATAACCTTTACCTTGCATATACCAAAGCAAGAAAAGGCAAGGGAAATACTTATGGGGTCATTCAATTTGAGAAAGGGCTGGATGACAACATAAATGCCCTTCATAAGAAACTGTTAGAAGGTAAATACGTTACTTCTGAATATCAAACTTTTATCATACATGATCCCAAGGAACGTGAAATATACCGGCTCCCTTTCCGTGATCGCGTTGTTCATCATGCGATAATGAATATCCTCGAAGATATATGGACTCCGATATTCATTTCACATACTTATTCATGTATTAAGGGCAGAGGTATCCATGGAGTAATGAAACATCTAAAGAAAGATTTGAAAGATATCCAAAATACAAAATATTGCCTGAAAATGGACATTCGTAAATACTATCCGTCAATAGATCATTTGATACTTAAGAATATTGTCCGAAAGAAGGTTAAGGACAAACGTCTTCTTGAGTTACTCTACGGTATTATTGATTCTGCTCCGGGAATACCTATCGGTAATTATCTTTCGCAGTTCTTTGCAAACTTGTATCTATCTTACTTTGACCACTGGCTTAAAGAGGAAAGACGTATAAAGTATTATTATAGATATGCTGATGATATGGTAATACTTTCATCAAACAAAGAAGAGCTTCATTCCCTACTTGGAGAAATAAAATTATATCTGCATAATAATCTCCGTTTAGATTTGAAAGATAATTATCAAATATTCCCGGTTGACAATAGAGGGATTGACTTTGTTGGCTATGTTTTCTTTCACACCCATATTCGCATGCGAAAAAGTATCAAAAAGAATTTTTGCAAGAAAGCGTCTAAGTTGAGCAGGAAGAAAACTACATCCCATAATTGTAAAATCGCACTTTGTTCATGGATCGGCTGGGCAAAGCATTGTAATTCAAAGCATCTAATTAAAAAGATAATCAAAAATGAAGAAGTTCTCTGATTTTGGAATCGACATTGATGCGGGACGTAATATTTTCCCTGTACAGCAAATATCAATAACCGATATACTCAACTGTGAGATAGAGGTACTTGACTATGAATCTGGAGTTAAAACTCAACATGGGGATAATCGTTGCGTAGTCAAGATTAAGCATGAAGGAGCTGAATATAAATTCTTTACTAACTCTTCTCCGATAAAAGAGGCACTTAGTAAAATCTCCAAAAAAGATTTTCCATTTATAGCTACAGTACGGGTTAAAAAACTTGGTACTGGTAATAATAAAATGTATTATTTCACTTAAAAGATATTGTATATGAAAATTATAATCAATAAACCAACTGAATTTGAGGCTGTCTACCTGAAAGTAGATGCAGGTGTTCGCTATTGGGAGGATACAATAGTAAATGGAATAAGAGATATTGATTTATACGAGAGTAAAGGTATAGGCAAACCTCTTATTCCTTGTTCTGTAAAAATAAAAGAAGAACCTGACTATAATATATATTCAGACCATTATCGTTGGAGACCTATTATAACGATTGAAACTAGTCGAATAATCAACTGGGGGCAAGGAATCACTGCTAACGTTCACTACAAAGTGTGTGATGATTTTATATGTGATATTGTTGATGAAGATGATAGTGCTATTGTTTCTTATGACGGCTATGTACCTAAGATCATGTGTCCGGCAGATAAAGGGTATGGTGACTACATCATTATGAATATTGACGAAAACGGATTTATTCAAGGATGGAATAAGGAACTAATTAAAGAGCTTGTAAAACAAGGGGAGGATTGATTATGAGTGAAATAGAAAGACATATTGGTAAAATCAAAAAAGTCGATTTGAATAATTATACTGTTGAAGGGTGGTGTGAACGAAAATGTAAGGTCCTTGGAATAAAGTTAGGTACATATTATAAGACTTACAAAGAAGCATTGTTAAATGATCCCTATCCAGCTATTGTGATTGAGGTCAACGATGTTCTTTGGGAAGTCATTGAGGATAAGGAAGAAGAGGACACACAGGACTTTTCAATCCTTACCCCTAACAATGACGGGACGTACAGCTACATTATGCAATTCTACAATGGTGGGACATGTTTAAATGAAATGCTTGAAGATAGTATTAAAAATATAAAGGAGGATTAATTATGGCAATGCATACATGGTTTGAGTGTAAGATCCGTTACGAAAAATTGATGGAAAACGGAATAAACAAGAAAGTTACTGAACCTTATCTCGTGGATGCACTCAGCTTTACAGAAGCAGAAGCACGCATTATCGAGGAGATGACTCCATTTATCACAGGAGAATTTACCGTTTCCGACATCAAACGAGCTAACTATAGTGAACTTTTCCCCAGTGACGAGGAAAGTGCTGACCGCTGGTTTAAGTGCAAACTGATCTTTATCACCCATGACGAGAAAAGCGGTGCCGAGAAAAAGACTTCTACCCAAGTGATGGTTCAGGCTGCCGACTTGCGCGACGCAGTGAAGAAACTGGACGAGGGCATGAAGGGTACAATGGCTGATTATCAGATCGGCATGGTATCTGAAACTTCTATTGTAGACGTATTCCCTTATGAAACTAAAGAAGGAAGTAATACTACAGAAGATAAAGAGGTAGTTCGCTTTATTGATAAGTTCCCTGAAGGGCAATGTACCGAAACTACAGTAGGTGGAAAACCGGTTATCGTTGATAAGACTGGAGGTAAAACAAAAGTAATCCCTAACAATAAATCAGATACTAATGAAGGAGATCAACAGTGAAGAATATTTGCCAGATTGGGCGATAATTGAAGGTTAGTCTAACGGAGATGAACTGATAAATATTATTAGTTCATCTCTATAATAGTTAAAGTTAAAATATATGGCAACAAATTTAGTTTTATCTAAAGATAGCAGTGAAAGTGAAATAAAAGCATATTTCAACGCTGTATTAAAGTTATCACAATCTAACAATGAGTTTCCAATCAATCTTGATGAAGTGTGGATGTTGGTGTATTCAGAAAAAGGTAAAGCGGTGCGTGCACTCAAAGAAAACTTTATTGAAGGAGTTGATTATAACACCTTTGCCAAAAATGGCAAAACTGAAGAAGGGGTTTTTGCCCAAAATGGCAAAAACCCAGAAAGTGTTGATTATCAAATTTTACGCAGAAATGCGGAAAACTCAAATGGAGGCAGACCTACAAATGAGTATAAACTTACAGTTTCCTGCATGGAATTCTTTATCGCTCGCAAGGTCAGACCGGTGTTTGAGGTTTATCGCCAAGTATTTCACCAAAGCGTCCGGAAAGTAATCGAAAACCAGAACAAACCCAAACGTGAACCATCACTAACAACTAAAGTCCGCGTTGGTCTTGAATGGGTAAAAGGCGTAAGTGAAGTGCTTAATCTAAATGATTCTTCTAAATTATCTTTAATTAGTAAAGTAGCTGCACCTCTTGGACTTCCGACACCTGATTATACTCCGTCGCATGGGATACTTAAGTCCGCTACTGAATTGCTCAAAGAAGCGGGTCTGTCTATCAGCGCACAGGCGTTTAATCAAAGAGCGATTCAGAAAGGTATCTTGTGTGATGTTAAAAGGAAATCATCAAAAGGTAAAGATAAGCATTTCAAATCAATAACCGAATCCGCGCTTACGTATGGTGAGAACCAAGTCAACCCTAATAATACCAAAGAAACGCAGCCACTTTGGTATAAAGAGAAATTTAATGAGTTATTAATGTTACTTGATTTTAAACTTGTTGAAGCGTTATGACATACGAAGAAATGAAATCTAAATATTGTGGAACCAATATTCGCAGGAAGCCAAAAAGTGAAGAACATAAGATACAAGCATCTTGTATTAGATGGTTCCGTCTCCAATACCCCCAACTAAGGAATATACTGTTTGCTGTTCCTAACGCAGCAAGAAGAAGTGCTAGAAACGGGGCATACATGAAAGAAGAAGGGATGCTTTCGGGAGTTGCAGATCTGATACTTCTTAAAAGTAATCGTTTCTACGGTGCTTTGTGTATAGAAATGAAAAAGCCTGGTAAATACCAAAGGGTAGTACAAAAAGAATGGCAAAAGGAATGTGAAGCGGCTGGAAATAAATATGTCGTTGTCCGTTCCCTTGACGAATTTATCAAAGTGGTAACCGATTATTTGAATAACATGTAGTTATGGCTGTTTCGCAAATTATAAAAGATATTCGTTTCCTAAAGAAACTGATAAAAAATGCTACTGGATTGAAAGTCTATGAGCAAGAAGCTATTTATCATCATGATTCATATTGGAGTATTTCTAATGAATATAAAGACAAAAACAGCCCTCATATCACAGTTACTAGAGGTAGCTATTGGACCTTGGATGATGGGGCAGAATACAAAATATCTATTTATGTTCCCTCTTTATCGATTGGCATACGTAGAAATTTCAACGCTCCATTATTTCAATCTTATATTGATAGAATAGTTCAGGCATTAGATAGCTGTTTTGGAGAAAAGCAGTGGAATTACTGTAATGAAGAATGTATTACTTGGCGTCCAATGTCTCGATTTAGTTTTTATATTCAAATCCCCAATTAATGAATTAAAATGATAGAAGTATTAAGGAATAAAACTCCTGTCGCTCGTAAAGAGCATAGATGTGAATTTTGTGGTGAGGTGATACACGTTGGAGAAAAATACAACAGACAGAGCAATGTTTATGACGGTCGTGTTTATGACTGGGTATCCCACTGTGAATGTTTCAAGTTAGCCTGTGAACTTGATATGTTTGATGATTGCGATGAAGGACTTGACGATGATGGATTTATTGATAACCTTAATCAGTATGTTTACGACAATCATTATGACGATAAAATAGATGATATTGCGAAAGATTGGCAATTACCACGCTACGAACTTGTAAAGAAAGTATTAGATGAATTAAAAAAGGAGGAATAACCATGACCGAAGAACTTGTAACGCTTGAAACAGCAAAGCTTCTAAAAGAAAAAGGTTTTAATGAATACTGCGAGAATGTTATTGATAATAACGGTGTATTGCGCAAAACTTTATACCGAACAAATAACTATTTGCCTAAAGTGTGTTATTCTCGACCTACCCAAACTATTGTGGCTAAATGGTTAAGAGAGACAAAGAATGTTCATATATGTATTTATAATAATGCTTGCGGCTATGGATATGAAATATCTAAAGCAGATAATGGCACACACATATCTAATGACTTAAAAGATGGTCCTAACAATGGAGGAGTTTGGGATACATATGAAGAAGCATTGGAAGCAGGTATTAAAGAGGCACTAAGTCTTTTGTCTTAATTATTATTACGTGCTTTATTTTGATGAAGAGCTTAAAAAGTTATTTGAAAAATATCTAATTTAATTTAAATCATATATGATAAGAAAGGAGATTGATATGGGATTTACAACACCCTGTTTTATTAGAAAAAATACGGAGGAACTTCGTAAGAGGTTACAAGAATTGGGGTATATCAAAAATTCTCCTGTCTGGACGGATAATTGCCATATAATATGGGCTTATCAATATTCCCAAGAAAAGGGTTTTGACATTCCTCACTATGTGATGGCAAATGCTTTTGATATTCCTTTTGATAAACATAGCCTTTTATGCGGGAAATTTATTGATTGTGGAATCGAAGAGGATTTGTTTCTTGCTATAGCCGCATTGAGGGACGATAACAATTACATGCAGTGGTTTATTTGTACTGAGGATTACATAGAATCCCCTGCTAAAGAATGGAAAGTCGGAGATTGGGATTTAAATACCTGTCCGGATGTTACGTATGAACAGCAATTACCACATTGGCGTAAGGCTACGGTAGAAGAACTTATTAATCATTTCAAATAAAAGCATAATACTTGTATGGAAATAAACTGTAAATACTGCCCTAAAAATGACGGTGCAGGGACGTGCAAAATAGATGACTGTCCTCTTCTTCCTATTGTACAGGAAATAGAAAAAATGCAGTCATTCCTTGAAACAACCGCTAGTGATAACCCAAAAGAACTAATAGAACGTCTTACTGACATAAATGTCTACTTGGCCCGTTCAGGGAAACTCTTAGCTGATGCAAAAGCATATCAGGATCAAGTGACTGCAAATATATATTCGCAGCACATGGAGTTTATATCGCGGGTTCAGGCTACTGTTGCAATAAAGTTTGTTGCAGCCCAAAGTGTGACTGCTAATCAGTTGGTTGTATGGCTAGATCGCATAAATCGAACACTTGTTCATGCTGGAGATAATATACGTACGCAGATATCCTTTGCAAAGCAGGACATGGCATTGCAAAGAAAGGGATATTGAAAAAACGTTAATCACGGAAAAATAACTGATTTGAAGTGATTGTTTTTACGTCACTTTTATTTAGCTTTACACCGTGAAAATAATGAATCATCTTAGTGGTGTTTGATGACAAAAGGATATTAAATAGGCTTTCTTGGAGTATATACCCTAAACACCACATCAAGGGTATAGAAACTCGAAAGCCTTCGCTTTTTATAGATGAATACAATAGGCATACATGGCAAATCCATTGGTTAATTTCTAAAATACTAGATTTAATTATGTCGAGACCTAATAAGACAGGTTTGAGTTATTTCCCAATGGATGTTGATTTATTCCAAGACATACGAATAAGGAAACTAATCAAGTATCAGAGTGGCAAGGCTATAACAGTATATGCTCTCCTGCTATGTCTTATCTACCAGCGTGGGTACTACATGAGGTGGGATGAAGAGTTGCCCTTCATTATATCGGAACAAACCGGGTTTGAAGAGGCGTATATACTGGAGGTCATCAGAAGCTGCATGACACTAGGGTTATTCTCCAAGAAACTGTATGATGACGAACAAATCATTACGTCAAAAGGGATTCAAGAGCGATACCTGTATATATGTAAACTGCTCAAAAGAAGAGTGAGCATTACTGAATATTTGCTTATTGATGAAGAAAAGGAGCTTGTTACTTCTCAAGAAACCGGGGTTATTTCCGGAAAAACCCCGGTTATTTCCGAAGAAACTGCTTTAAATTCGGTGAAAATGCAACAAAAGAAAAGAAAGGAAAAGGAAATAAAAGAAATCTCTCTATCGAGAGATAAAGAAAAGTTTCCCCCTCCCGAGGTTTTAGACAAAACATTAAGCGAATGCTATGATGAACTATCCTGTGACAGAAGTTGGATTGAAATCGTAACGATGAATACACGTAATTCCGGTCATAAGGATTTTACGATAGACATGTTCGGAATGTATTTAAAACGTTTTTTCGAGAAATTACAAAATGAGGGAGAGGAAAGAAAGTCTCCTAAGGATGCAAAATCGCATTTCTCCCGTTGGTTGAATATTGAACTGAAAAAGAAAGGCAATTATGAACCAAAACCAATTACCAACAACATCTACGAGCAGAAGCGAATTGATTCTGAGCGGAGAAAATCTAAACTCATGGCTGAGTTCGCAGAAGCGGACGCAAAATTCCTTGCAGAACAAGAAGCTAAACGAAAAGCAGTTGGCTCTATTGGAGAAATATCCGACACCTTCCCGGATGGCGGTTGATTACAATCCTGACCTGCAAGGGAAACTTGCGAAGTCGAATCTTACACTTGCGGATATTGCAATGAATGACAACATACCTTCGTTGTCCATCATCCGCTCCGTGTACGGTGAAGACAATGCACTCAGGTGGCTGAAAGTACAGTTTGACAGCCTAAACGATTATGCGGAGCAAGGGAAGGGTATAGCAGACTCACAACTGGATGAACTTTGTATTCTTGTCCTGGGTGAGTATTATTGGATGAATTTAGCTGAAATATGCAACTTCATATCCAGGCTCAAGTTGGGAAAATATGGGCAGTTTTATGGAGCCATTGGTCCGATGAAGATTACTTGTTCGCTCCTGGAGTATATTAAAGAGCGACGTATTGACATCGAACGTTATGAACGAGAGCAATACCGCATTCAACGCCAGAAGGAGATAGAAGAACGTGGGAACAACATGATTCCTTATGCTGAATATCTTGATCGAGAACGGAAACTTGTAGAAAGTGGGGATAAGGATGCTATTGAAAGAGCTTCGAAGCGTATTGGAAGCACTTGTTTGTCAACAGGTTAATTAAAGATAAAGCCTTGTGAATAAAACAGGTAACGTTTGTTTACAAGTGGAAAAATAAGTAACTTTATACCTGTAAATCAGAAATATATAAAATATAAGAGCAATGAAAACAATTAGAAAATTAACTGAAAGGGAAGTGGTACTCAACAGGCTCATACAACCTATTCTTATGCCTGTTATTTACTCACTAAATTACAAAGTTAGTAACCAAACAGATGATAATTCAAGGTTATCCAGTAATTTGTAACGGCATTCATAATGTCGGAAGGCATCTTAAGCCTATGTGCAAACAATGCCCGTTGTATACCAAAGGAAAGCAGCCATTTAGAAGTTCATGGCGTATAAGTGGAATTGAAAAATGTATTATAAATCATGTTAGTAGGAACAACAAATCTTAATACGACGCTCAATATGGCATACGTCCTGACCGACGTCGTGGAAACGCTTCTCTACGATTTGAGAAGTGAAATGGGAAAACAAGGTTATGAATTGCGTCATGATGCAAAACGCAACTTCAACACTGCGATTTCCTCCATCCGTAAATTGAAGCTTGACGTTGACAAAACGCAGCTCTCTACACAGGAAAACTTCGGGAATGACTCCGATTGTCTTCTTGCCTTCATCCGGCTATTGGTAGATCGCTGCGGTGATGATGACAAGAAGATGTTTGAGTTCTATAATTATATCAAGCGGTATCCGTCTCAACTCGGCTTGAAACTGTCTGATGAAAAGTGTGTGTTTGCGCATGTTTTTGAGAATAAATAACCCTCAAAACCAATAAGAAATGAACACAAGTTTTGAAAGATCGGCTGCTGCTACCGATGAATGGTACACACCGAAAGAAATAATAGACAGTTTAGGCAAATTTGACCTCGACCCGTTCGCTCCCATAAATCCACTTTGGCAGACAGCTAAGATAATGTACAATAAGAGCGATGACGGGTTAACGAAGGAGTGGGCGGGTCGTGTTTGGCTTAATCCTCCTTATTCCCGTCCTCTTATCGGGCAATTTGTTCGCAAGTTAGCGGAGCATGGTAACGGTATAGCATTGCTTTTTAATCGTTGTGATAGTAAGATGTTCCAAGATATCATCTTTGAGAAAGCTACGGCGATGAAGTTCCTCCGAAATCGTATTAGGTTCTATCGCCCAGACGGTACTCGTGGAGATTCGCCCGGTTGTGGTAGCATTTTAATCGCTTTCGGCGAAGAGAATGCAGAAGTATTAAGGACATGCGACCTCACAGGTAAATATGTACGAATCAATTAGGGTAAAACAAAGAAGATATGAAGGAATCACATACAGGCATTGGGATATGCCATTGCCGCCAATGTCGAATGGATAAGAAGCATTGCAGTTCTAAAAAAAGAAAGTTTGAGAAACGGGCTATAAATAAGTTCCGTCGGAAACAATTGAAATTAGATGAAATAATAAAATGCAATCGTTTCGGAAAATATTGGGCTTGATCCCAATATTTCTCGATTTTAAAAAAGAAAAGATATAATTATGAAACAGACAGTAGAAGAAGCCGAGAAAGAATATTATGAAAAGAATTATCCGGGCGTAGATATAAATAGGATGATGGTGGAAAATGCGTTTGAAGCTGGTGCACTCATTGCTGCCGAAATTGATAGATTGCAAAGATTGAAATAGTCCTCAAAATAAAGATAGAAAGGAATATTTATGAAGAGTAAAAAAATAACCGTAATCATATCCTACGATTACGAAGATAAAAATACCGTTAGTAATGATCGGATTGCCGATAGAGTCAAAAATGACTTGTTGAAAGGCAGCGACCCCAATCACGAAAAGATAGAATCTGTTACAGTGGAAGATAACCAATAAATATAAAAATATGGATATAGAAAAAATTATTTTCAATATTGCCAATTACGGTGCACATACGTGGGTTAGATATTGGGTACAGAAAGAAATATCAGGTTTAACATTGCCTGGGGAGTACATTGCAATAAGGGGGGGCTTTTTAGCTGATAATTTGCTTACGGAAATTTTTGAAGCTGGCTTTGAAATCAAAACGATATGTTCAAAGACAATAGATGCTGATGCATATTGTGATGTTTTATTGATGCGTAAATTGAAGTAAAACAAATTTCGTAATGAGCATACTTGATATTATAACACAAAAAGGTGAATCTTTCTTCGGAGATAGCTTAAATTATCTTATTGGCGTTGATGAACACGGATATTATGTTTGTGAAATTGACGGTGAAGAATCTTATTGCTCTTCCTGTATTAAAGAGATAGTAAAAGAACGAAATGCAGAACTTGACCGATTAGGATATAAAGGCTTTTACGACATACATGATTGTACATCTGATAGTCCATTCGTGAAAATATCTTCTGCCGTTGAAACGATGCCCGAAAGGGATGATTTTGAATCTTGTGAAAATTGCGGTACCGAAATAAATGTAGGTGTCCTATTTACATATGATGATGAAATTAAGTATTGGATAAATGAAGATATTGATGCGGAAGAAATAAGCGATTCAGATGCTTATAGAATCTATACTTGCATAACCTCCGAGGATGCAATCAGTAAGTACCCCAAATTGGTAAAGCAGTTGAAAAAAAAATTTGAGAACATTTAATTCAAATCAGAAAGGAATCAAATGATAATAGCGTGGTTTTCTTGCGGTGTAACATCCGCAGTCGCTTGTAAGATTGCACTTAGTCTATACGATGACGTGCAACTCTATTATATTGAAACTGGCTCCGGGCATCCGGACAACGCTCGTTTTCTATCTGATTGTGAAAGATGGTACGATCAGCCTATTCACATCCTCCGAAGTGAAAAGTATAGCAGCGTTGAAGATGTCCTAATGAATAAGCGGTATATAAACGGACCAACTGGCGCTGCCTGTACATTTGAGCTAAAGAAGCAGGTCCGGTACAAGTTGGAAAAGGAACTTGGTTCTTGGGACGGTCAAGTTTGGGGATTCGATTATGAACCAAAAGAGATTAACCGAGCTATCCGATTAAAGCAGCAGTACCCAGACACAAAGCCACTGTTCCCGCTCATTGAAAAGCAGATTACGAAGCCGGATGCCATGGGGATGCTTTGGAAAGCCGATATTGGAATCCCTGCTATGTACAAGATGGGCTACAATAACAACAACTGCATCGGTTGCGTGAAAGGTGGTATGGGATACTGGAATAAAATCCGGAAGGATTTCCCGGAAGTGTTTGCTCAAATGGCGCAGATTGAGCGTGATGTTGGAGCTACCTGTCTGAAAGATAAAGATGGGCGTATCTTCTTGGATGAACTACCGACATGGCGGGGCGATCCAGTGGAAGAGATTATACCGGATTGCTCGCTTATCTGCCAAATAGAGTTTCAAGAGATATTAGACCGACAGGTAGAACGAGTTTTGAAAGGAGAAATTAGTATTAACGATGTAGCCTGAAAAGGCTCAAAACAGTTTGGAAAGGAGCTATAACAATGAATAAGATAGAATTACAAGAAGATTACAAGTATGAATTTGCAGATATGACTATTATCGCTACAACAGATTCAGATTTTAACCCGATACTGAAAATTACTACTTACGAAGGAAATATAATCGTTCTCCCATCTCAGAGAGATGAAGTAATAGTAAAATCAACAGTTGATAAATAACCCTCAAAACTGATCAGAAATGAGCGAACTTTATATACCTGTTGAACGCCCTACGAGGAATCCCATAAACGGCAGATTCTTGAAAGGTATTGCTCCTCACAATAAAGGGAAAACAATGAAGTATCATTCCCCAAAGACCAAACGTAGAAGTCTGAAAAATTTAGCGAAAGGACGTGGTTCCTGGCATAAAACAGGTGCAGGTCTAAATCGTAAAAGTGTAGTTGCGATTAAAGACGGAAAGTTATGCGGCGTATTCCCTTCCATTCAGGATGCAGGGAAAGCGACAGGTGTTAATCCGGCTCTGATCAGCTGTATCTGCAATAAAAAGCCGGGCAAGCATAAAGCGGGCGGTTTTGAGTGGTTCTTTGAAAATGATACTACCTGGTGTGATTTAATACTTAAAAACGATGGATAATAACAGACAGCATATACTGACTAATTATATTTCTTACCTGTATACCACAGGTCGAAATTATGCCACAATTGGCAAGCATATCAAGTATGTAGCGGATTTCCTTGATAGTACAGAAGAGGTCAACCGCCGTGGATATTTGAGTTATAAGCGTAAAAACGCTGATGTCATGGCTCGTTATCCATTAATGTGTTCGGCCATTTGCGATTTGTTGTCTTATCTTAAAATCGGATATGACCGCAGGGAAAAGACGGTAAAGCCATTGGAGAAACTTGACGCCATTTCAGAGAAGAATAAGAAGATGTTGAATGATTTTATAGTATGGCTGACTGATAATAATGATTATTCCCCGCATACGGTTGATTTATACCATACCTCTATGAAGAAATACTTCGAATATGCGAATGAGGTCAATATGGATAATTGCAAGAGATTCATAAAGATGCTTGAGGAGGAAAAATTCGCTCCCGCTACTATCCGGTTACGGATTACGGCCATCGAAAGATTTTCCAAGTGGATGAAGAAGCCTGTCGAGCTCAAGCGTCCCAAGATGAAGCGTAAGCTGGACACAAATAATGTTCCTACAGAAGACGAATATAACCGTTTACTGGAATACTTGAAGACTAAATCCAACAAAGACTATTACTATTTTATCAAGGTTTTAGGTACAACCGGTGCCCGTCTGTCGGAGTTTCTGCAATTCACGTGGGAAGACATTATATCCGGGGAAGTGACATTAAAAGGAAAGGGTAACAAGTATCGTCGCTTTTTCTTTCAAAAACAGCTACAGCAAGAAGTGAAGGCTTATGCGAAAGAATACGGTAAGACCGGGCTTTTTGCCGTGGGCAGGTTTGGCCCCATGACACAACGTGGACTGGCTCAGGGTATGAAGGATTGGGGCAGTTGTTGCGGCATTGACAAGAAGAAGATGCACCCCCATGCTTTCCGTCACTTCTTCGCGAAGATGTTTCTTAAGAAAAACAAGGATGTGATTCAGCTGGCTGATCTTTTAGGTCATGGCAGCGTAGACACAACAAGAATTTATTTACAAAAAAGTTATGACGAACAAAAAAGAGACTTTAATAAAAACGTTACGTGGTAGCATTGAGCAGTTGAACAGGCTGGAAGACATGATGGACGGATTGACCGTTATGGACGAAACAGACCACGTAGATAACGATTTTCTGATGGAAATGCTTACCTGCGTCAACGCATTTATGGACGCGAGCAATAAGGTTATATCAAAGGTGTCATCATTGCTCGCCCCCGATGCTCCCATGGACAAAAAAGGAAAACAATCCGATGAAGGTAAGAAATGGAGTGTGGAAGAGATATTGAAGCATTGCACGCTTGAGAATAACATCCTCAAGCTTCCACAAGTGCAATTTAATAAGAAATCTTATGCCGAGGCCAAAAAATGGATAGAGGAAGCAGGGGGATCTTGGCAAGGTGGTAAAGTACAGGGCTTTACATTCCCGTTCAATGCCGAGCGCGTCTTCTCTATCCTCAAAGATGGGAAGCGCTGTAATCTCCAACAGGAATATCAGTTCTTTGAAACTCCGGATGGTGTTGCAGACTGGTTGGTAATGCTTGCCGGAGGGATACATGAAGATGATACGGTGTTAGAGCCGAGTGCCGGTCGTGGTGCGCTTATCAAGGCTATTCATCGGGCATGTCCTTCCGTTATGGTTGAATGTTATGAACTGATGCCTGAAAACAGGGAGTTTCTGCATTCGCTGGGCAATGTGATACTACTTGGGGAAGATTTTGCGAAAGATAGTGTGGGCAGCTATAGCAAGATAATTGCCAATCCTCCATTCGCAAACAATCAGGACATAGATCATGTAAGGCTTATGTATGAACGGCTCGAAGAAGGTGGCACGCTTGCGGCCATTACCAGTCCACATTGGAAATTTGCTTCTGAAAAGAAGTGTGCTGCCTTCCGCCAATGGATTGATGAAGTACACGGGCAAGTGTTTGAAATTGGCGCAGGTGAGTTTAAAGAGAGCGGAACAAGTATAAGTACAATGGCAATAGTTATAAAGAAATAATTCAAATTAATAAAGATATGAAGAAAATATTGATAATAGAAGATTGCGTACATTGTCCGTACTTCAAAAGAATAGTCATTGATAGAAAATTGAAAGATGTCTGTTTGGGTCGCAATAAAGTTGCCTACCTTGCCAATGAAGTAGAATCTTCCATATCGAAAGATTGCCCTTTAGAAACAGCCAAAGAAGAAAGTAAATAACCCTCAAAACAGTATAGTAATGAGCAAAGAAGAAGCTATACAAGCAATGAAAGAGGGTAAGAAGGTTACGCACCGTTTCTTTTCCTCTGACGAATGGATGACTATTGAAAACGGATTTCTTCTTTTAGAAGATGGTGTACGTATCTCTTTGGAAGATTTCTTCAATTTTCGCAGTGATAGTCTTTGGGATAATGGATATGAATTGTATAACCCATCATAACAATAAAGACATGAAAATAAGAAACAATGATTTGTCTTATAAAAGTATTGACATTGATATAGCAGACGGAGTTTCAATCCACCTATATAAATGCGAGTATGACGAACTTATTAAGCTCCTTTTGCCTGATATGGAACAAGAGATAAAAAATGCCTATTCTCTCCATCAGAGGGCTATGGAACAACGTCAGCAATGCTGGGAGATGGTAAAGGAAATTCGAGAATTATTCTATGAGTGTTCCGATGAAGAGTTCTGCATTCGGAAAAGTCTGGATGAAATAGAGGAAAGTAAATTAGTTGAAGTATTGGAAAAATACCACAAACTATTAGGATTTGTTTAATTCAACACTGATAAGAAATGAAAACAAAATTTGTAAAAACGACAGACCGTAAAGGCACTTATATCATTGAAGGTTCATCTGATGGCAGATTCTTTAATATAAAGAGGTTCATTTGTCAAGTTCAAAAACAAGAAACCGAAAAAGAGACGCAAGAATTAGCTGATTTTATTTTATCAAAACTTAATTCCTAACATAACAGAAATGAAGGAAATAGATTTTATTGTATATGGGAATAGCTACATAACTAAATGCCCATTCACTCAAAAGATGGTTGGTTCAAAATCTTGTTATGATTGCAAATATTTCGTTAGGGAAAAGTCCTACATCGATATTGACGGTGGTGGCGAAGGGACTATTGTGTGCTCAAAACAGTGTAGAAATGATTCAAATTAAGATTCGTGAGTTAATTATCTTCATTATAATCATTGCGCTATTTTCCTCTTTATTAATTAATTGTTCTCAGCATTCTTTGATAAAAGCGTTAGAACATTCAATAGAGCAAAGAGATAGCCTACTGAATGAAAGTTTTGGAGGCAGAATATTTTGTTTCAGAGAATCCCAGAATGACTGATGTCGAAATTATCACAGAATGTGAATTTGTAAAAGCATGGAATGATAGGTTTTATCCGTTGAACCGATTATAAATACTCAAGTAATTATGATAGAAATATTAGAATTTATCTTTCAGAGTTTCTGGCATTGGCTAGGCACCGTAATACTTATAGCTGCCATTCCTGTGCCATTTGGGAGCACTCTAACCCTGTTACGTATAAAAGGGAAAAGACATGAAAAAAGTAAAACTGATAAGACATGAAGGAGTCATATACAGGCATTGGGATATGTCATTGTTACCAATGCCGAATGGATAAGAAGCATTGCAGTTCTAAAAAAAGAAAGTTTGAGAAACGGGCTATAAATAAGTTCCGTCGGAAACAATTGAAATTAGATGAAATAATAAAATGCAATCGTTTCGGAAAATATTGGGCTTGATCCCAATATTTCTCGATTTTAAAAAAGAAAAGATATAATTATGAAACAGACAGTAGAAGAAGCCGAGAAAGAATATTATGAAAAGAATTATCCGGGCGTAGATATAAATAGGATGATGGTGGAAAATGCGTTTGAAGCTGGTGCCGAATGGCAGTCCAAGCAATCCCTTTGGATAAGCGTTAAGGAACGGTTGCCGGAAGAGGATGGGTATTACTTTGTTACTGACGGTGATGTCGTTGAGAAAGTTTATTTTTTTAAAAGATGGAATAAGTTTGTATCAACTAGGGATTATCCTCATCTATTTTACGATGAAGGCGTAATAAAAGCCTGGTTACCTATTCCGTCTTTTGATGAGATACTCGAAGCCAACAGAGATGTACTGGAACGAATTAAAGAGAAAGGAGATTGAGATATGGATAAGGAAGAATTAACCATTAGCTTAGCGGAAGCATATAGGGAGATATATCTATTAAAGTTGCTTAATATCAAGCTAAGGAAACATGTAGATGAACTTACTGGGTATATTCAAGAATTTTCACCTGTATTTACTAAAGAATAAAAATATGTATAATAATAGATACTTTCATTATTGGAACAAATTAAAATTTGATTACAATGAGTGTTTAGGTCGGATTGATTCAACTAAGCCAGTAAAGAAACACATGAGAAGAATGAAAACGCTTGAATGGCGTATAAGAATTAATCGGAAAGAGTTTATAGTTAATCCTTTAGGGGGGAAAACATACTTTCCACCTTTTTAATAGAAGTAGTATGGAAATAAAGAACGTAGGACAACTTAGAAAAATCATAGAGAACCTTTCCGATGATTACGAAATTGAGATGAGAGTTAGGCGTAAATTATCTGATGAAGAATTAAAAGAGTGCAGGTATCCCTATCCTTATGATACCGAATATTTGACTTTGGAATTTGACGATATAGGCGTGTCTGACAAAGTGTTATGTTTTGGTGTAACTTCTAAGATTAATTAGCATAGCGTTAAAGAGAAAGGAGACTGAATATGGATAAAATCAAATGTATAACCTTCGATAAAGCAGCACAAGACGCTTTGCCAGAACGCATCAAAGCTAAGATGAAGGCTGACAGAGAAAAAGCTAAACGAGAGGCATACAAGAAGCTATGTTATAACTTCGAGTATAAATTTGACTCCAATATTGCCCATTGTGCAAAGAAGGGAGTATGTGATGAAAAATGTGAAATATGAGAACTTTTAAAGGATAGAATAATGAAAGGAAAAACTAATATCGGAATTGAGCTTTCAAAAACAGAAATGCTTGCCATAGGTACAGAAGTTGAGATTTTAGATAGTTTGAACGGATATGCTGGTGTCGTATACCGATGTAAACTCCCCAAAGGAAAACAAGTTATGATTAATTCTAATAAAGTTGATATTACGGATTATAGCCCTTATATTGATTGGGAACAGAGGCGTTATGAAATAGCGAAAGCCGCTATGCAAGGGATTTTATGCGCTCCTATTGTTGAGGGAATAGATCCTAATCCAACACCTTGGGAACTGGCAAGGATATCAGTAAGAAACGCTGATGCTCTTATTAAAGAATTAAAGAAAGGAGATTAAATATGAATACAAAACGAACATTGTACGAAATAGAAATAGCATTATCTAAACATGACAGCTTTAATTTTATCCGGAATATAATAGCTTTCAATGTAAACGGATTATCTGCGTCATTAAATATCTTCCATGAATGCGATATGCTTGTTTTATCAAAAGCAGGATATCTAACAGAAATTGAGATCAAGCGTAGTTGGTCTGATTTCTTAGCTGATTTCAAGAAAACACATTCACATGAGGGAAACGGTATTATCAAGTATTTCTATTATTGTATTCCATCCTGTTTACTTCAACAAGCTTATGATAAATTGGATGAATTAAAAGCTTCCTATACAGGGATAATAACATACGATGAAGACATGAAGATCACATTTCATGGGCATAGATGGGTCACTCATGATGGAAATTATTCATATCATTTTGTTGAGCAACACCCATATCGTAAGTTGTTTCTTGAAGAACAGCTTCAAGTGGCTCGTTTCGGTGCAATGCGAGCAATAAAATTAAAGGAAAAGTTAATTAATAACCATTTGGCGTAAAATTGATAAAATAATGAATTTAAACGAACTTCGTGACAAAGCCTATAGAATAGCTTATGACCATGGCTTTCACGATAAGGAATTAAGTAATGAATATTGCTTAATGTTAGTGATCACAGAGCTTTCCGAAGCTATAGAAGCTGACAGGAAAGGAAGATTAGGGAATAGATGTAAGTCACGTTTTGAAATGGAATACAATCGTTATCCTGCATTAGTAGAGGAAGAAAAACGATTTAAGTGCTCGTTTGAAAATAATGTAAAAGATTCACTTCCCGATGAACTTGCCGATGCTGCTATACGACTGTTAGATCTATGCGGGCTACGTAACATTGAGTTAGAAAACGATTGTCTGGATGATGAAGTGCTTGAAGAATATTCGCGTATATTCATTAACAAAACATTCACAGAGTCCATTTTCAATATTACTAAAAATCTTATTGATGGAGATATATCCTACTCTCTAATTAAGATTTTCGGACTTGCTAAGCATCTTGATATTGATTTGCTCTGGCATATTGAACAGAAACAAAGATATGATGAATTAAGACCTATGTTGAACGGGAAAAGATATTAATCATGAACAGAGAAATAAGATTTAGAGGGAAAACGGTTAATGGCAATAAATGGGTGTATGGAGATTTGCTTCATATTGCTGGAGGATATATTATATATCATGGCTCTCAAAAAGATTGTGAGATTACTACCGGCAAGCATGTTTCCGTTGAGTTGCTTCATGATGAAATCTCTGTTGTTGTTCCAGAGACCGTCGGGCAATTTACTGGTTTATTCGACAAAAACGGCAAGGAAATCTATGAAGGGGATATACTCCTTTTAAAAGACGAAACAGACCAAGAAGATCTTGGTGAATGCTATGAAGTTAGATTAAAAGAAGGATGTTTTGGTTACATTTCAAAATATGTAGATAAATTACTTCCATTTTGTGACTATGAAATAGAAGAATATATTGTTGGTAACATTTCTGATAATCCAGAGTTGATGAAGGAGGAATTATGAAAAAGATACTTTTTAATGATAAATTGGGACTTACACAGGCTGTTCTTGGCGGTCGGAAGACGATGACGAGAAGGGCAATAACTTGTCCGAGAACCTTTAGAGGTGAATTGGTTGCAGGATTCAATGTGCATATCCAGCAATCTGACAGGAAAATAGTTGATTATCCTTGTATGTACGATGCAGACGAAAGGGAATTTGATGGGGCCAAATACTTCCAAAATACAAAGTAGGCGAAGTGGTTGCTATTGCGCAATGCTATAGGGATATTGACCAGCTTCACCGAAATGGTAAAAATGCAGCTTATTTAGAACTGTTACCTGGACTGAAATTATATCCAGGATGGGGTAACAAAATGTTTGTTAGATCTGATCTAATGCTACATCATATCCGTATTACTGATATCAAAGTCGAGCGCCTAAAGGGTATATCTGATACAGATTGCTTACGTGAGGGAATAGTGAAGGGGCAATGCGGCTCAAAAGAAACACATTTATCAAGTGTTGATACAAACATTTGTACTTGGGAAACAGAATATTCTGTTGACTATCTAAAAAACGGTAAGACATGGACGATGATTGGGGTTCCTGCAAGAGCGATAGATTTAGCATAAGTTTAACCGCAGGGCGAAAGCCCTATATAACACATAAGAGCAATGAACACATATTACAAATTTGCGCCAAACGTATTTTTGGCAAAGTGCGAAGAAAAGCACGAAAGAGGTGAGGAAATTCTAGTTACCACTAGGTATGGCAAAGAAAACGAAAGCATAGTTTTCAATCTAATTTTTGAGAAAGACGGTTTTTACTATTACTCCATCGTCCGTGCTGACGGTTTTAACGTTCAGGAATGGGCGAAGCAAAAGGCAGAACGCAGACGTGAATGGGCTGTATCCGCAGAACGCAAGAGTACTGAATTTTATAACAAGTCGAATAAGGATGCTGATTTCCTTTCACTTGGAGAACCTATCAAGGTCGGACATCATAGTGAAAGAAGACATAGAAAAGCAATAGATGATGCCTGGAACAATATGGGTAATTCAGTGACAAGGCTAATGAACATGAAAGAATAGATAACTCGATAATTCGTAACCTATTACTACAATAAATAGGTAATCACCATTCATTACCAATCACTTATACTTTTTTAGTAACATCAGTGGACAAATATAAAATAATAAATTAAAATTATTAACTTTGCATTACATGTCAAGTGGCATGTAGCTAATCGGACGAAAAGACATGAGGTTATCAATAAAACAGGAAAATTTTTGTAATTACTACATTGAATGTGGGAACGCATCCGAATCTTATCGTCGTGCGTATTCTTGTAAGAATATGAAAGACAACACTGTTAATCGGAAAGCGATTGAACTGTTAAATAACGGCATGATTACGGCAAGGGTCAAAGAATTGCAATTAGAACAAAAGGAGAAGTCAGATATAACTAAAGAGCGTATCTTACAGGAATTATCCGGTATTGCATTTTCTACCATCGCCGATATGCATAATACTTGGATTGAACGTAAGGAATTTGACCGGCTTTCTAAGAAAGAAAAATCATCAATAAAAAGTATTTCTACAAAAGTGCTTAAAAAGAATATCGGCACAAGAGATGAGCCGGAAATAGTGGATGTTGAGTATGTGAAGATAGAGTTGTACGATAAAATAAAAGCTATTGAGCGTATCTGCAAGATGCTTGGTTTTGATTCACCAACAGAAGTGAATATCAACAAGGACAGTGAGGATATGTCCCGTGAAGATATGTTGGATGAATTAGAACGTCTGGAAAAATTGCGTGAGGAATAATGAGATTAACTGATGCACAGGTAAAAAGAAAGCTTGAGTTGGAGCGTCTGCTATTGAAAATGGATGCTCCCAATATGTTTTATAAATTTATTCCGTATATCAATGCGTCATATACCAGTATGTGGTTCCACAAGGTTATTGCTGATCATTGCCAAATGCTTTTTGATGGTAAAATCAAGAATTTAATGGTATTCATGCCGCCACAAAATGGGAAATCTGAAATTGTATCTCGTAATTTCCCAGCGTTTGCTTTAGGCTGTAATCCTGATCTTAAAATTGTCGGTACATCGTATAGTGCTAATCTTGCAGAACAATTCTCGCGTTCTATTCAGCGTATTATAGATAGCAAGGAGTATCAAGCTATATTCCCCAATACTTATCTTAATGGAAGTAATGTCAGGACGTGTGTAAAAGGTTATTTGCGCAATGTGGATATATTTGAGACGGTGGGGCATAAAGGTTTTTATAAGGCGGTTGGTGTCGGTGGTTCTTTGACGGGAACGCCAGTGGATATAGCCATTATTGATGACCCGGTAAAGGATGCAATGGAAGCCTATTCTGTTACTTACAGAGAGCGCGTGTGGGATTGGTATACTTCAGTGTTGCTTACACGTCTTCATAATGAAAGCAAACAGCTTTTTATTATGACGAGATGGCATGACGATGACCTTGCCGGACGCATATTGAAGAAGGAACCTGACAAATGGACTGTATTGTCTGTTCCTGCTATACGCGAGACACTTGAGGATGGGAATGATTTTGACCCTCGCAAGGTAGGCGAGGCATTGTGGCCGCAACGTCATTCTTTGGAAAGGCTTCTTGACGCACAAAAACGTTCGCCAAGATTCTTTTCTGCGTTATACCAGCAGCATCCCACCGTTGAAGGAGGTAATATTATCAAGGAAGCGTGGTTTGGTCATATTTCTGCTTTTGACTTTAAGAAAAAGCTTAAATATGAGCCTATAATCTTTTTTGTCGATACGGCTTATACGGAAAAAACGAGCAACGATCCGACTGGCATACTCGGTTCCTGCATGATTGGTAATGATATATATATTGTGTGTGGAAAGAAGGTGAATATGAAGTTCCCTGAATTGTGCCGTTTTCTTCCTTCCTATGTACGTGACAATGGATATGGAAGTGATAGTACGGTAAGGATTGAACCGAAAGCAAATGGTCTTTCCGTAATAGACCAATTACGCGAAACAACCAACCTGAGTGTTGTTGCCACTTCTTCACCAAAAGACAGCAAAGAAACAAGGTTAAACGCTGCCTCTCCTTTTGTTGAGAGTGGACGTGTGTATCTTGTGGATGGAGATTGGAATGAAATGTTTATTGATGAGGTGTGCGGTTTTCCTGCAAAACCTCATGATGAGTTTGTGGATTTGCTTTGCTACTCGATAGATTATCATCACAGAAGCTTTAATGAATTGAGTGACGAGGAGATTCTAAGGGATTTTCTTTGATTATATGAAAGAAGTGACTCTAAATACGTCACTTCTTTAAATTAAATTCCTATATTTGCATCGTGAAAACAATAAGACTGGTCGAGTGAAGCCCTCCGGAAACAAGATATTAATGTAAAGTGTCTATTTAATGCTACGGGGCTTCACAATATGCGTGGCAAAGGATAGGCACTTTATTTTTTATCTGCGTGAAGAGGCGCAGTACATTATGAAAAATAATCATTCATATGCGAGTATTCGCAATTTACTGCCGAAAACATTTGCTGTTGTGAAAAGTATTAGTACCTTTGCGGTGCGACAACTTTATTTACATAACAGCTATGTGGATTTTTTATATCCATACGGCATACTTTTTAATAATATATTGGAGAAGTTACACTCGTGTCTTTATTCGCCGCATAGCAGTAAAGAGGTTGTCGCAGACTTAGGGTGTACTTCTCCTTTTTTTGTAAACAAATAATTTCATTTCATGCGACAACCAAATGAAATCTATTTGAACGGGAATAATAGTACCGTACAAATTGCGTCAGCTCACGAGACGAGCAAGACTTTCTCCTATAATGGGAACGATGTCCTTTTTGACATCAAAGATGATGTTATGGTTAACGCCACACAGCTTGCTAAAATCTATGGAAAGCGCCCTGCTGAATATTTGAGATTGCCAGATACGGTAAAATTGATTAATGCAATTACAAGAAAATATGGTATTTCTGAAAATCAATTAGTTGTAACATCAAAAGGTGGGAATATTAGCGATATGGGAAAATCCCACATCGTTGATAATCAACAAGGTACTTGGATGCACAGATTAATAGTAGTTGATTTCTGTCAATGGTTAGACATTGATTTGAAACTATGGTGTACCGAGAAGCTTGACGAGTTAATGAGATACGGTATGACCGCCACGCAGCCAACGCTTGAGCAGATGATTAACAACCCTGACCTTGTTATAAGTCTTGCCACACAACTAAAGAGCGAACGTGAGGAGAAGCAACGATTGGCATTGGAAGTGCAGAAAAAGGAACAGGAGAAGCTGTCTATCATAGAGGAAACAAAGCCAGCCGTAGTATTCACGGAATGTGTAACAAGCTCGTCTACCAATATTCTCATAGGAGATCTTGCGAAACTTATCACTCAAAACGGATATAAGATTGGAGAAATAAGGCTTTATGAATGGATGGTAGAGAACAAGTACCTTATCAGAAAGCAGCGATACAGCAAGTCGAAGAATAAATACGTAAATGACTATATGCCCACACAGAGGACGTCAGAAATGGGATTGTTCTTTGTGAAAGAAAGACCGATAGTGTCGGGTGGAAGTCCCATTTTTATAAAACATACCTGTTACGTTACAGGTAAAGGCCAGGTGTATTTTCTGAATAAGTTTAAATCTTTAATGGCTGCATGATCATGGAAATAAAAATGAATAATAGCTTAACATTTGATGAAGTAGCAGATAAGTTGGGATGTTCAGTGGAGGAACTTTAAAAATTGGCTTTAGAAAATGGCTTGATTGACGAGAATGGAAATCCTACCGAAATGGCCAATAAGAGAGGGACTTCTTCTGATGGAAGTTGGCGAAAATACAGTGAGTTGACATATAAATGCGTAAGACGCTGTGATAAACTAGCACAGCGTCTTTTGTATGTCACATTAATTTATAATTGCTTATTTATCAATTGTTCGACTTTCTTAAGCCTCTCGGCGTATTTTTTCTCTTTCGGGAATGTAGATATGGCTTTTTTAATAATACGCAGTTCGTTCACGTAATCCTTTTGTTTTCTATATAATATCATAAGTCTGTCATAAGAATGTGTTGCGTCACAATCTTCGTAAGAAATGTTTTGCTCATATGTTTTGATAGCCTCTTGAATTTCTCCACGTTTTTCAAGTTCAATGCCCTTGTTGTTTAGCATCGCTATACGATGTATGGAACGTTCTTGTTTCATGTATGCAGAACGTCTTTCTTCCATGGCATCCAACTTGGATTTCTTTATGTCTATATATTCGTCTATACCATTATACTCCCCAAATAAATCACCCATAACAGCCCCTTTGAAATATCGTTTATGTAGGTAGCTCCATTTCACACGTACATATCCATCCCCCAAGTCTATAATAGAGCCTTTCCCGTATTTGGATATAGTTTCCTCTTCTAACTCCTTAGCTTTTCGCTCCTTGTCTTTTATCTGTTGTATTGATGTATTTATGGGTATGTTGAAATCGTACCCATTTACTGTTGATTTATATTCTCCTACAATATCTCCGTTATCATAAACATCTACGTCTATTCCTTTAACTGATACATGCTGTGGTTCCAGTTTATTTGTACGCTTCATGGCTTCTTCATACTCATTACGAATGACAGAACGTGCTTGCTTAAGCGTCATATTATTCAGTATTATTGTATCGGGAAGCTGATTTATGTAGCTTATTATTGCATTATAACTTTTAATGACATCATTTTTGTTTGATGCGTTATCCATGTCACGCAGGCATTGATTGATTAATCGAACTTTATATTCGTAAAGATCGGATTTTGTATTGCTGTCTTTGCTGCTAATTCGGCATAAGGCTATTATCAATACTATCGTGGAAGCAATGATGATTATTATTGCCATATTAGGTTCACAATTTATCAGCTAACTTTTTAATATCTTCCTTACTCGTAACCTTGTGGATGGTTCCGTCTAATTCGATGTAGCCGTTTATACTGGTCGGTTCCTCGAATAACTCGGTTATTCTCACATTTAAGGCACTGGCGATTTTTTCCAATGTCTCAAGTGATGGATTTACCTTTCCATTAATTATATTACTCGTGTTTGTCTGTGAAATACCTATCATTGTGGATAAATCCATAACTTTAACACCTTTCTCTTTACACACTTCTTTTATTCTCAATTCTGCCATAATGTAGTGCATTAATTAGTTATGATGCAAAAGTACAATACTTATCCTTATATTTAATGTATTACATGATTAATTAATGTTAATATGATGTAGTATATTATTGTTTTGTTTTGATATATTAATCTACTACATTATATTTGCATTGTGAAATTGATGTATCACGTTAAAATGTATAACATATGAAACGTTACGATTTAAGCAAGATAATGAGAAGAGCACACCAGTTATTCATTAACGCTCGTGCAAAGTACCCGACATTTTCTGATGCACTCCGTAAATCTTGGAACATGGTAAAGTTTGAGGTTAAGGTAGCTGAAACACGCCAAGCAATCGAAGCGGAAGAAAAAGCTCGTGAAGCGAAGGAATGCGAAGAAAGGGAACAGGCTGCTGTTAATTCAGTTCTTCTTCATGCACAACTGGAAGCCGACCGGATCAGACGTGAAGCGGAAGCCAAAGCACAACGTATGAGAGAAGAAATGGCAGCACGTAAAGAAGGTATAGCTTATAACGAATATCAAGAATGTATCAGCCGTGCTATGGGTTACGGAATTGGTGCTTATTGTGGAGATTAAAATTATGATAGAAATAATAATCATATTCGTTTGTCTCTTTTTAGGGTATTTTCTTTTTAAGAGAAAGGGAGACTCTCTTTTTTACAAAGACTAACTTAGGAGGATTATTAATCCGATGGATATAGATAATTTGTCCATCATAAAAGATATTACATTATGAAACAGTTTCAGTTAACTATTAATGAAGAACTTGCAGGCTTATTACGGTCTGCTACAGAGTTGAATAGCCTGCTTAACAGCTATGTACAAGAGCATTTCAAAGGCTTGGATTATCAGGACTGGCAAGAATATCCAGCAAAGCAGTTTGCAGAAATGCAGAATAGTACTTTAGACATGATGTCGGACTTATCCGATATTATCGGCTACGATATTGCGCAACAGGTAAACGCAGAAGTTAAGAAGGAGGCGAAAGTATGAAGACAATCAGAGTAACAGACGCCGCCGCTCAGTTTATCAAACAGTTACGGGAAGAAGGAATAGAGGAAAGGAAAGTTTTCCTTTGTGATGCTTATTCAAAAGCAGTGGAACATGCGTTGGCCAATGCTGAATACAGTGAAGCGGATTTTTACCCGTTGACGGTGATACATGATTATCATAAACTGATTGAAGAACTTGCAGATAACGACGATACTAAAGGTAATGACTGAAAGCGCACATAAGAGCAATGAAAATACATAGGTAGTGTTAGGGGCTACGGTCCGACACATTTAAAGTTGACGCCAATCAGCAAAGCCACCCCGGCAGCAATACGGTTGCCGGGTTTTGTGTATGCAATAACCTCAGTTTCTTCGGAAATAATACGGTATTATTCCGTGATTAATCACTGATTATTCACTGATTGATCACTGAACGATACGATAAGTACTCTGTGAATATTCTCAATTTATGCAGAAAAGAATATGTGGTGATTTGGAAGTTTGCTACCTTTGTAACCGAAAACACTTCTTTTGTGTTTTCATTGCTCTTATGTGCACTGGCTTGTGAAAGTCGGTGCCATTTTTGTTCTATGTCAAAAGTTAAATCTTTGATTTAGAGAGGTTTGTTGTAAAAATAAAAGTGTAAATCTTTGGATAACTCGTTGATAATTATTATCTTTACAATACAAAAAGAAACCAATAATACTAACAATTAAAAGACAAGAGCAATGAAATCAACAACAATCCAACAGAGAATAATAGAAAAGTTCATCATGTCAGAGTTTGTACAAGGTAACTTAGATACAAAAGAACAAGTAAGCTGTATGCTTATCCTGATTCAAAAGAAGCTGAATATGTCAGTAGAGCAAGCAAGTGACTTTATGAGAAAATCAATTGGTATTAACGCTTAATACACACGATTATGAAAGTATATGATATAAATGGCAATGTAGTAGCAGAAGGCTATTTAGTTCCCAATCCCAATTTCATTCCTAAAGGTGAATACAAAGAAACTGAACTGGATTATCAAAAGAAGCAAGCTGATATGTTGATAACTTCAATTGATGGCAGTTTCTATGAAATCAGTTTGCCTAAAAATGCTACACTTCGCCAGAAGATAAGCAAAGATATAAAAGGATATGGCAGAAACGTAAGAAGGTATAATGAAGATATAATTCATGTAACAGAAAAAGTCCTAAAGATTTTGCAAACTAAATATACTATAATGTGTGACTTTTAAAAATAGATATGACACAAGATCGACTTGATATATTTGAAAAAGTACTCCTTCTTTATGGAGAATACGTCTTACTCAATCTTTATTCTTCTGCTAAAGTTATGGAAAGGTACGAAGATTGTGCCATTATGCGAGATTTGATGAAAAGGCACAATATTGATGAACGTAATGAAATCCAGGATTGGCAAGCTGAATTATGGCGTTGTGGATATTCTGGTGAAATTGCTGGCATTAACTTTCCATATTATATGCATGAAGCTGTAAAAATGGTAGGTTATTAGATAAATATTATTATTTTTTTTGTTTAAAAGTGGCATAGTGAATGTCACTTTTGTTATATTTGCACCATAGCATCTGATGCTAACGTATCCTTTCACGTTCTCGGGTATACGTATTGTTTTATCCGGTCCCTTTTGGAAGGTATTTATTGTTGTTCAACTAATTACCGTATGAAGATGTACGGAACATGCCCATGGATGAAATAACCGCTATATTAGACAGTACCCGACCTTTTGATAATATTATCAACGACTTAAAAGAGAAATCAGTCTGTGTCCCCTCATGGGATAAACTTATCAAAGACTATGAACCAACGATGCACGACATAGTTACTGATACTGTTACTCGTCAAAACAAGGTAAGGTCTGATGGTACGGTAGAGCAAGCTTCACGTATCTATGTTGGTCTTGAAAAGCTTCTAACGAAGCGAATAACAGAGTTCATGTATTCTATTCCGGTAAAACGTATATATCACAATATAGAGGGTAATCCTACCAGACAACAAATAGCAAAAGCGATCGAAGCAATATACAAGTATGCTCGTATTGATAGTGAGAATATTAAGCGAGGTAATGCTTACTTTGCATCATGTGAAGTGTTCACTATTTGGTACACAGTTGAGAGCCCCAATACTCTATATGGTTTTACAAGTAGATATAAACTAAAATGTAAGACCTACTCACCAATGGACGGTGTTAAGCTATATCCTTTACTTGATGAACTTGGTGATATGATCGCAATGTCTTTTGAATACACAAAAAAGGTCAAAAATGAACAAATTACTTTTTTTGAGACATATACAGCAAACATGCATTATAAGTGGAAACAGGAGGGTAGCGGATGGGAATTAGTCAAATCAGAACCGGTTGCTATTCTAAAAATACCAGGAGTCTACGCCTATTGTTCGGTACCTATTTATCACGGGCTTTCCTATATCAGAAAAGAAATAGAATATACCCTTTCACGCAATAGCGATGTAATCGCGTATAATTCCGCTCCTATACTAAAAATAGCTGGTGGGATAAAGGGTAGTGAGAATAAAGGAGAAAGTCGTAGAGTTTATCGCGTAGAACAAAATGGGGATGTAGCCTATGTTTCGTGGGCACAATCTATCGAGGCATTAAAATACCATGTTGACACTTTAGTCAAATTGTTTTGGTCACAATCACAAATGCCAGATATTTCTTTTGAAAACATGAAATCTCTCGGTAATATCGGATTTGATGCAAGGCAGACTTTACTTACTGACGCTCATTTAAAGGTTGGAGACGAAAGCGGAGCGTGGATAGAAGCATTTGAACGCGAATGTAGTGTAATTAAGGCCTTCTTGAAAATGATGAATGTTACGTGGAAAGGTGAAGTAGATAATGTTGAAGTTGAGCATGTTATTACTCCGTTTATCCAAAATGATGAAAAGTCAGAAATAGAGAAGTGGGTTACAGCCAGTGGGGGGAAAGCGGTTGTCAGTCAATTAGAGGCCATCAAGAACTTGGGCATTTCTACCGATCCGCAAGAGACTCTCTCTCAAATTCAAAAAGAAGATGAAACTGCTTCTAGAATCAGAGTGAGCAACATATTTGAACAATCAGAATAATAATCTAAAATATAAATATTATGGCAAAAACGGATACTCTAGAATTTAATAAAGAAAAACAGGGATATTCCTGCGAATTTACCTCTGTTGGGAAATGTGTAATACAGATAGACAGAGAGAAAAGTGGCACACTTAGTATATACGCAAAGTTGGAAGGAATGGATTATGCGCTATTGCATCAATATCCTGCCGCTCAATTCAATGACAATATGATTTTTGAACTTGACGTACAACAAGGGCTTTCTATCAAGATACTAAGTTCGGTGGGTGTCATGAGTGCAAAGATGACTTATGAAGATGAAGAGTTGTAGTAGTGTTACCTTTGTATAAATGCTATCTCGTATATAAAAATTTTGTAAAAGAATTGATTAAAAATATATATGTAAAAATAATTAAACATTTAATAGTGTGGAAAATATTGAATTTAATGAAAAAGAAGGTTTGTATGTAGCTGATTTTGAATCAAAAGGCAAGTGTGTGATTCAGATTGATAATAATACGGCAGATAATCTTGTTTTTTATCGTTACATGCCAGATATGGAGCCAAGCTCATACGATAAGTTGGATTTTGATTGTAGAAAGAGGATATTTGATTTGGATATACCTATTGGAATGATGATACGTATTATTAGTAAGACGGAAGTAAAAGCCGCCAAAATGATTGTCATACAACAACCAAACGGTAGCAGTTCTTCTATTACAGAAGTAGAAGCGACTATTGATAATAATACTGGTATTCCATCTGTGAACGTTTCTACAGAAGATGGTAAATTACAGTTTGACTTTAAAAATCTAAAAGGGACCAAGGGGGATAATGGGACAAATGGCAGTGATGGAGAAAAAGGTGCGACTGGCGCAAAAATTATGTCCATTGAATTGAGTATTACCGGAACGTCTATTTCAGGTACGGCGCATTTAGATGATGAAAGTACAGCGCCTATTTCTGGTACATATAATCCAGCATAAACATATAATTTTAAATAATATAAAGATGAAAAAGTACATTGGAACAAAACAAATTGAAGCGGAACCTATAACAATGGGTGAAGCATTTGAAAAAGGTTTATTGCAAGTAGGCAGAGTACCCACCGAATCCGAAAAGGACAAAAATGGGTATCGTGTAAGGTACAAGGACGGTTACGAAAGCTGGTCTCCTGCCGAACCGTTTGAGGAAGCATATAAATGCGCTGACACTTTCCTTGACCGTTTGCAGATTGAGCATGATGATCTTGTAGAAAAGTATGACAAGTGCGAAAAGTTTGTAGATTCGGATAAGTTCCGTGAAATTGTACAAGAGGATTATCCGGCATTTCTGTTATCATTGGAACGAAATGTGATGAATAGATATGGAAGTATTATTGAACAAAGAATGTCCATAGCTAAAGGAGAAACAAGCATTACAACACTTCCAAGAATGTCCTTTGGAGATGCAATCGAAGCGTTGAAGTTCGGTTTTGCCATCCGTAGAAAAGGCTGGAACGGTAAAGGTCTGATGGTATTCAAACAAATACCAGCGCATATCGAAAGTGGTATTATCCCCAAGATGCAATCACTTCCGCAATCAGCAAAAGACCTTATTCTGAAAGGCAAGGGCTTCATAGACTATACAAGCCAGTGTCTTATCTACAACGAAAATACTGGTCGTGCTGATTCATGGGTTCCGTCTATCAGTGATGTATTTGCCGAAGATTGGGAGATTGTACAATAACCTATCTGTCAAGTTGTAGAAAAGTTAAAGGCAGCGTAGGCATCTGTTTATGCTGCTGGCTTAAAACTTAAAATCATGAAGAAAAAAATATCAAACTGGCTTATTAGATTAGCATCGAAGATCAACCCACAAGAAAGACTGAGTAGTATTGAACGAGTTGATAACTACGAAGCAAAGAAGCTAGGCATATGTCTTGCACGGACCAAGAAAGAAATCAAGGACTATCGCAAAAAGATGAAATTAGATGAAGGTTGGTCTAATCGCAAAGCCGATGAAATGCTTATCAGAGAACTTAAGAACGAAGTGCGCCAGTCAATCAACAACTCTATCAACCAAAGAGGGTTGGTTGAATACTCCGTTGAAAAGGTTGGTGACGAACTTCATGTTACCGGTGAAATCAAAGTCTATATCAAAAAAGAATCACATGAAAGTTCCAATAGATGAAATGACGTTTGCCGAAAGCGAATATCATAGAGGTAACAAAATATGGAATGCCCAAACGTTATACGATTTTGCTAAGGCAAAAGAGTATCCAGTTATGGATATGCAACTTTGGTGCATTGATTTGACTACTGAAGCATTTGAATGCAGCCAACTTCATAGTTTCATATTCCAATGCAAGCGGGTTCGTAACTGTTCGCTTGATTATCCTATCATATTAGATGAAGTTGGCCAAATTGCTGATGGCTATCATCGTTTATGCAAAGCTATATTAGAGGGTAAGGAGACAATTAAAGCTATTCGGTTATTGGAAATGCCGGCACCTGATAGGATTGAGGAGGAATAATATGAAGAAGCATACAAGAATTATTACGGTAGAATATGTTGTACGAGATTGCCATATCTGCGGTAAAGTTATAGTGAAGCATCATTTGTATCCAGAAATTGATAAAAAGCAAGAAAAACTGCGTAGATGGCAAAGGAGGTAATGATTCAGTCTAAATATCATTGTCGAGATTGTGTACATAGCTACGATTGGCATGAGAAAAATAGTAAAGGTGAATTGTTTATGTGTCGATGTCGGCTATCTAAATGGACTAAATTTTTGAATCGTAATATATGTGATAAGTTTAAGAAGAAAGAATAGGATCTTAAAAATATGCCATAATTATTAGTCTAACCCCCGTGATTTTTCTGACAACTTATAGCGTAATATTAAAAATAGGACAATATGGCAAAACCTAAAATTCCAAATCAGAAAAAGAAGTATCAAGAACTTAACAGTCGGATAAATAGGTATGTCGTTCTTGTTGAGCAGATATACGACACACTGAATTTGGACGCCGCCAAAGCTGTTTCACGTACGGAATATTCCTCTGATAGCAATAAACCGTTTAAATGGTCCGATTACCCTCAAACTAAAAAACAAATTGACGACATACAAAGGCATTTCGTAGAAGATATAAACGCAATTATCTATCGTGGTACGACCGAAGAATGGAAAAATAGTAATGAAGCACAGGATTTGATAGCAAACAGAGTATTAAAAGCATATAACGCACAAGTTGATAGAGAGAAATATAAAGTTTTGTATCAAGTAAATTCTGATGCTCTGAAAGCATTTCAAAACCGGAAGGATAAAGGATTCAATATATCGGCAAAACTCTGGCAGCAATCTATGATCTACAAAGAGGAATTGGAGGCTGCGATCTCATGCGCTATTCAAAAAGGAACCAGCGCTGTTACGTTGAGTAAGCAAATATCTCAATACTTACTTGATTTTCCATCACTGCAAAAAGATTATAAAGACAGATACGGAAGTGCTGAACATATACAAGATTGTGAATACAGATCTATCCGCCTAGCCCGTTCGGAGATAAACATGGCTTATCGAACATCCGAAAATGAACGTTGGAAGCAAATGGATTTCGTAGTAGGATATGAAATTAAATTAAGTTCCTCTCATCACAACCGTATGCCACATGGAGATATTTGTGATACACTTGCCGGAAAATATCCTAAAGATTTCAGCTGGACAGGATGGCACCCGAACGACTTATGCTATAAAGTCCCTATCCTCAAAACAGAAGAAGAATTCTGGGAATGGGATGGACTGAGCGATGTTTCTACAGAAAGTATTAATGAAGTAAAGGATGTTCCTGACGAATTTAAAAAATGGGTACTTGACAACCAACAAAAGATTGAGAAAGCGCGGGAAAGAAACACCTTACCTTATTTTTTGAGAGATAACAAATCAATTGTTCAGAATATAAATACTGAGAATTCAGCTAAAGAGCTTGTTAATCGTGCTTCTTTAGTTGGGAAGGAGGTACAAAGTTTAGCAGAATCCATCGCTAAAAATAATAAAGGATTTGTAACTCCAATCAATTACAAAAGCATTTCATCAATAACAAGAAAAGCGACAACGGAGGGTATAACTCCATACGATATAAAAGACGCAGTTAGGACGACAATCATAGTTCCCAAATCACAAATAGATCAAGTCTTGAACGAACTATCTGAAAACGATTCGTTTGTGCGACTGAAAAGACAAAAGCCGGAATCATTTATGGGATATAGTGGCAATATAGTTAATATTCAAACATCTAACGGATTAATTGCTGAGATTCAAGTTAATACAGACCGTATGATTTATGCCAAAGAAAAACCGGAAGACGCAAAACGAATTCTTGGAGAAAAACGTTGGAAGAATATACAAAATCAAACAGGTATGAAGGGGGGGCTGGGGCATAAATATTATGAAGAATGGCGAGTATTAGACAAAGCTGATAAAAAGGCGCAAAAAATAGTTGAAAAATCAATCGAATATTATAGTCATTTCCAATAAAAATCACTATCTTTACATATAAAAATGAACCAGAAGGAATTATATAATAAATTACAGTCAGGCGAAACGGTTTATTTACTTGACGATTTTGAAGAAGCTGTTATCCGTTTATATTTCGATAACGGCCAAACAAAATCATATATAAAACATCATGGACGTAATGAAATAGAAATTCCGCAATCCGATGATACAGTGTGTGATATAATTCTTGGAGGAAAAGAGATTTCAAAATCAGAATATGACAAATACTAGTACTTTATTAGAAAAAGCTCTTCAAATAGCAACTGATGCGCATCTTTATCAAGTTGACAAAGCTGGGGTACCTTATATTTTCCATCCTATCCGTGTCTCAAACAGATGTTCTACTGATGACGAAAGGATTGTTGCTTTGCTGCACGATACAATAGAAGATACCGAAGTTACCGCTGAATATTTACTTATGGAAGGGTTTCCTCGTAATATAGTAGATGCTATACTTTCTGTCACTCGCAACGAGGATGAAAACTATGAAGATTTCATAAAACGCTCTAGGCTTAATCCTATAGGAAGACAAGTAAAACTACATGATTTAGAAGACAACATGGATATAACACGTTTGAATGAACTTACAGAAAAGGATCTTTACAGATTGAACAAATACATAAAAGCATATAAATATCTTAAAGAATAATCGCTGATGTACAATTACATTCAGTTTCACGGCACGAAGTACAAGATTACTCTCGTGCCGTGCGTTTATTATGATAGTTTAACATTGAAAGTGGCGTTTAAAACGTCACTTTTGCTACCTTTGTGTCAGAAGCGTATGAAGATGTACGCCACAGAACTTGTCGTGTTGTGATTTGCTTCAATTTAGCACGATTGAACGAAACTCATTGCTCTAATGTTTAGTAAAGTTCTAAGCGAATAGTCTGCTGGCATACGTGCTACGCAGACTATTTTTGTAATTAAAACATTATACAATGGACAGAAAACAACAAGTATTGTTGAGATTGAAACCGAAAGTGAAGGCATTCGGGTTCAATTCAAGGGAATTAAAGGGTATTGCTGCCAAGATTGCCGATAACCTTACTTCCGCAGATGATGCCTCAGATGAAGACGTAAATGCAGAAATTGACAAAGAGATTGACTCCGCATTACGTTACTTACCTTTCGGCCAGTCACAAGCCAATCGCTTGCTTGATGAATGGAAGAAAAATCACCCTGAAACAGATGACGACGACAACGATGACGATGATGACGACGACGGAGCTTCGGATAATCAAAGACGTCAAGCTGGTTCAAACACCAAAAATCCCAAAAACAAAGGAAAGAATGATGATGCTCCGGAATGGGCTAAAGGTTTGGTTCAGACAGTACAAACACTGAATGACGAAATCGCAGCATTGAAAGGTGAAAAAGTTACCACTACACGTAGAGAGAAACTTGAAACCCTTTTAAAAGATGCTGGTACATTCGGAACTCGCACATTGAAATCCTTCAATAAAATGAAGTTTGAAAATGATGAAGAGTTTGAAGAATTCTATTCCGAAGTTGAGGAAGATTTAAAATCTTACAACCAAGAACGTGCCGACGCAGGACTATCTAGTTTGGGGAATCCTCCAGGTGCAGGAAGTAAGAAGCAAGAAAAAAATGAAGTATTAACCGATGAAGAGGTTATAGCAATTGCTAAAGGCCTTTAATCAAAAGTAAAATTAAAATGGGCGCAAAAGCTGATTTAGTAAACGAACAGGAGACGATTTTAACCGGAATGGATTCGATTGTTATTCGTAACTATTTGGGCGGAATTATGAATGGGCGGACATTAGACATGACTGGATTTAAGCAGTCTGTAATTAAAGCCGGTCATATTGTTATCCGCGATACAGAGAACGATACCTATAAGCCAATGCCTGTTAACTCAGCAGGCACAGCTTACGAATCATTGCCATCTAATCATGAATACGTTGGTGTTGTTGTTTGTTCAAAACCTGCCGACAAGCCATTCGTTGGTATTATGTATGCTGGTGAAGTAAATGATGTGGCGAGTCCTTATCCTATTGACAGCATTAAGGCTGCATTAAAAACGGCATTGCCGCAATTGGCTTTTTTACACGATTAAAAAGGAGGTGAAAGATGAATGAATCATTATTTATTGAATTTGTAAAAAAAATATGGCCCAAATTGAGCCTATATGTGAAAGAAAAGATCAATGGAACAAATAAGAATTTGACCTATCTTCACAAAACTATGCTTACCAGAGTATATTCTCCTGATCAAAAATGGGAAGGTACTTCTGCTAACACTACTTATGTAGCAGCGGATATGGTAGCTATGGATTCTCCTTTGTCTCCCAAGAAACGTGACTCTATTGCACGTTCTAGTGGTGAATTGCCTAAAGTTGGTATTAAAAAGATTCTGAGAGAAACTCAGATCAACGCTATTAATATCATGAAAGCACATTTGTCTAATGCCACTACAGAGGAAGCGCAAAAATCTCTCAAAAACAGAATCTTTTCTCGATTAACTGATGACGGAACCGCATGTTCTGTTGGTATTGATGAAAGGAATGAAGCTAATTTCCTTACTGGGCTGTCTGATGGGGTTATTATTGTTGAAGGTGATGATGATAAAAATTCCGGTCTCGGACTTCGTGTAAATTATGGTTATTTGCCAGAACATAGTTTTGGTGTTGTTACTACCGGAGAAGTAACAGGTGATGATATTGAAAGAGTTATAGGTAAAGCCAACGATGACGGGAATAGCATTTCTGTTATCATGTTAGCGTTGTCTACCTATAACAAAATGCGTCAATCTCAATGGGCTAAGGAATTGGTGGCAAGTTATCGAGGGCAAACCTTTGATAATGAAACAAAGTTGCCTGTTCCCACTTCTACGTTGTTTGATGAAGCATTTTCTGATCAATATAATGGCATTTCATTCTTTAAGATTGATCGTTCTGTCACTTATGAAAAGAATGGTAAAAGAGTTTCTTATAAGCCGTGGAACGCAAATAAACTTATATTCCTTCCTTCTGCTGACAATGTAGGTTCTTTTGTATGGGGAACTTTGGCTGAATCTACTAACCCTGTCAAGGGAGTAGAATATACCATTGTTGATGAATATAAGCTGATTAGCCGTTACTCCAAAACAGACCCGTTGCAGGAATTTACGAATGGGCAGGCTCTTTGTTTGCCGGTTATTGAGAATGTAGACCAGATTTATTCATTGGATATTCTGGAAGCTCAAACAGTAGATACAACGAAAGAATCTGAGGATTCTACTGATGTAAAGATTACGATTTGGGGAGTAACTTACAAGAAGCCAGAATTTGTGACAGAATACAATAAAATCGCTGGTAAAAACTTGACTTCCACCGTTTCCGATGATAAACTTATCGCGGCAGTCAACAGATTGAGTGATGCAGACGAAGCATCGTTGAAAAAAGCGGTTGAATCCCATAAAACAACATAATCCATGAAGACAATTCAGCAAGCCCTTATAGACGAAATACATTACCCGATTCCAGCTGGTTTTGTAGAGAATGTTATGATTAAACGTAATCTCAAAGTTGATGAAGAGTTTGATTATGACGTTTCTCGTTCCAACGAATATCAGGGGGCATTAGCTGATTGTCTTTGGTCTTTAGTTCAGTCTATCAATTTTTCTGAAGCAGATAAGTCTTTTGGAGCTTTATCTGATAAAGACAAAGAGCGAATTTTGTTACGTGTCAACTCTATCTACAATACTATTGGTGAGCCTTCGGTAGAACTGGAGGCAAAGCCGATGGTATATGTAGGTGATTGCTTGTTATAGTAATGGCTGTATTGAATAGAAATCCACACCGTTTGCAATATCTTATATCCACACAAGGATACGAAGATGAAAACGGAGACTATCATCCCGGACTATCTGAGTGGAGTGGTTCGATTCCTTGCGATGCAGTACCATCTGGTAGAGCAGAAGAAAGAGAGTTTGAGGACGGTGTTATAAGGAGCTATTCATATACGGTTTATCTACCGAGTAATTGTCATACATTTACTATTGGAGATAGAGTTAAAATAGGCCTGCTTGGAGGAATTGAAAGAGAATTTAAAGTCAAAGGTTTCCATCGTTATCAGCTTCAGTGTAAAATATGGGTTTAGTATATGGGCATAAAGATGACTACTAAGCTGGATGAAGTTCATGACAAGCTTATGAAAGAGGCAGAGCGGGTTGAAAGATTGATAATACGGGCCTTATCGTATCTCGGTGAACAATGTGTCACTAGGGTACGTAATCGAGGCGGTGAGAAAAGCTGGTATGATCAATCTGGAAATTTACGTAGTTCAGTAGGGTATGTAATAGCACATAATGGCAGTATTGTCCAATACTCAGACTTTAACCAAGTAAAGCAAGGTTCAGAAGGCGTAAAAGTGGGAAAAGATCTAGCTGAAGAAATCGTAAAAAGATATTTGAATGATTATGTGCTGGTAATAGTTGCTGGAATGAATTATGCAGAAAAAGTAGAAGCGATGGATAACAAGGATGTGCTTGCGTCAACAGAACTATGGGCTACCGAACAGGTTCCTAAGATGCTTGAAAAACTGAAAAAACAGATTGCTAGATGAAATCGGACATTGAAATACAGAAGTTTGTCTATCACAAGATTAAAGGTACAGCTCTTGAACAAAATGTTACTGGAAAATTGAGTGATAGAGGTAGACCTAACAAATCAGACAAGGAAGATATTGTCATATCAGTACTTGCTAATGAGGGTTGCGGGCAAATCCAACGGGCTTATGTGAATATCAATGTTTACGTTAGTGACCAATGGAATGAAGATACGAAACAATGGGAACGAAATACGGTCCGTGTAGGTAAATTATGCGAATTGTGTAAGTTCCTTTTCTCCATACGAGAGGAAGAGTATCATACGGTACCTAAGCAATGTTCTCAAAAAACCATTCCAACAGGAGTGACCTTTGAAGATGGACATACTGAACATTTCATTAATAACAAACTGTATATTGAGATAAATAACGAATAATTATTAACTATATTAAGTGATATAGAGCTATGGCAGTTATAGGGTGGGGGAAACCTCGTATATTTATTAAAGATTTGGATGCAAGTTCTCCAAAGTGGGAAGAGCTTCCGACTCCTGTAGAGGATTCTACACAATTGACAACAACCAAAGGAGATAAACAGGAAGCCAAGATTGAAGGTGGGGAAAACGAAGACGTAAAGTATGGCAAAAATACTTATGCTCTTGCTCTCAACATTCGTGCCGCAAAGGGACGCAAAAGACCTATTAGTGATAGTGATGGTGTAGTTGCTCACAATTACGCTATTGCGTTACAGCCGGAGGATCCGGAAGTTCAAGGTTTCTGTATGGAAAAGACTACTGTTTCTGTTGAAGATACATTTACTACGGCAGATGGTGGTGTTTGGGCGTATATGTTTGATGCATTAAAACCTGGTTCCGACAAAAAGCAAATTCAATGGGGTAAAATTATTGTCACTCCGAACACTGGTACACCAACTAAAATTGAATGTGATCCAGAAGATGAATCCGGAGATGGGGATAAGTTTGAAGTAGCTCCTAATCCTGGTATAGGAGGTTAAGTTTTGATAGGTAATGCCGAGCGTGGGGGCGTAGTACCCACGTGTTTTGCGGAGATGGTGTAATGGTTGCATATATATCATCCAGATATCAGGTTACGGTTCAAGTCCGTATCTCCGCTCTGTTTTTTGAGAATCTGATTTGTTGTTCATAATTTAATGTCGGTTGTCTGTGAAGATAGCCGATAAAAAATAATTGATGATGAAAGAAACTATAAAAGATATAGACGCGGATATTGCTGATATAATAATGAGCGTTCCGAGAGGATTTAAAGTGGGTAAAAGAAAGTTCTATCTTTATCCTATTACTCTTGGTAAAACATATCTTATTTCACGCCTTATGTCTTCCTTGAATATAAATCTAAAAATAGTACACGCTAATCCATACATGGAGGCTTTAAGGCTATGCCAAGACAAGAAAAATATTGTATGCCGTATATTATCCTATCACACAATTAATAAGAAAAAAGATTTGTTTGATAATGATGTGATTCAGGAAAGATGTGATTTTTTTATTAAAGAACTTGATAATGAAAGTTTGGCACAACTGCTTGTGATGGTCCTTTCCGAAGGGGATATATCTCAATTTACTAAGCATTTAGGCATTGACAAAGAAAAAGAGTGGCAAGAAAAGGCGATGAAGGCTAAAAGAGACAATAATTCTTTCGTTTTCGGTGGAAAAAGTATATACGGTACACTAATAAGTTCTGCTTGTGAACGTTATGGCTGGACTTTTGAATATGTTGTATGGGGAATAAGCTATGCCAATCTGCAACTACTTCTTGCCGATTCTATAACGTCTATCTATTTGTCTGACGAAGAACGTAAGCGAGTTAATATACCTAAAGACCGCAACGTGATAAATGCTGATGATCCGGCAAATATGGCAAGGATTAAGGCAATGAAATGGGATTGATTCAACATAAATGTATGCAATAACTGGGTTTCTTCGGAAATAACCCCAGTTTCTTCCGAAATAATACGGTATTATTCCGTAATTAATCACTGATTATTCCGTGATCACTACGTGAACACTACGTGATTTTTAAAATATCTTAATTATTATCTGTTTTATATCGAATACAGATAAATATATCTATATTTGCATCTGTAACAAGTACGAGATGTTACCAGACATTGATTCAGTATTCTCCTGTATGGAGTTTATATATGAATAGCCTCGTAGTAGCTCGTACCTATTACGGGGCTTTCTATTTAAAGCCAGTTATACAATCGGTTCTATCAGTGCCAACCGTTCCGAACTTTGACAGCGGAGAGATAAATTGGCTCTTATGTTGATTATAACTCTTGTAATGTCCTGCTCCGTTCCACGTACCAACGACAGGCGACTCACAAAGATTTTACCACTTTGACAAGAGACCGAGATACAAGTTAAGAGATAAGACTCTTAGGTAGGTGAGGGCGGAACTGTATAATCAGCACAAACATTCAGTTATATATTATGTAGTCTGAATGTTAACCCAGTCTCCTAATTAAATATTAGGTAGGTGAGGGATAGGGTACGGTATATATTGTAAATATGATAACATGAGAAATGAATTAAAAGTATGGGCTAAATCAGTAAAAGATAAAAGAAATAAATGGATAGATAAAAATAGGGAAAACTTATTAGCCCATTCAACAAAAGAAGAATCTATCCTTTATAACAATTTGCCAAAGTGTATAAAAAATAAATGTATTAGGCAAAAATCAATAACTATTGGTAATCATATTTATTTCTATGACATCTATATAAAGACATCTAAAATTGCCATTGAAATTGACGGAGGATACCATTCTCTAAATAAAGATTACGATAAACAGAGGGACTACCTATCTCTTAAAAAGGGGATAACAACCATAAGAGTTACTAATGAGCAAGTTATTAATTCAGAAGCCTTAAATGATATTATTAATCATATTAGAGCCATTCATTATGGTAAACTTAATAAGAATAACCGATTGCATCACATTTAAAAGAACAATATAACTTTAAATTATAGTTTATGAATGAACTTGTTTTCAAAGGTCAGAATGACCAAGTTTTAACAAGCAGCCTTTTGGTGGCTGAGAAGTTTAAAAAAGAACCAAACGATGTAGTTAGAGCAATAGATAATTTATTGCAAAACTCTGATAATGAATGTAACGCAAAAGTTCGGAACATGTTTGTGGAATATACAGAAGATGTTCCACAGCCCAATGGAGGTGTAAAATCTGCAAGACGATTTATAATGAATCGTGATGGATTTACTCTTTTGGCGATGGGTTTTACTGGGAAGAAAGCCCTTAAATTCAAGCTAGACTATATCGCAGCCTTCAACGCAATGGAAAAAGCTCTAAAAGAGCAACAAAAACCGCTCACCTCTGCACAGATGTTTGCAATGCAAGCAAATATAAATCTTGAACACGAACAACGACTTGAAAATGTTGAAAAGCGTCTTGATGCGATAGAGCAGGAAAGGGAAGAAAACGGCAAGTTGCTTTTAGCTGTTTCTGTTTCATCCGAGAAAGTGCCGGAACTGTCGCTTCGTGACAAGATCCGAAAGCTGGTCAATCAATACGCGTCAGCTACCAATACCAGCCAGCAGGACGTGTGGCACAAAGTATATGAGCAACTATATTATCTGTATCACATTTCCATCGGTAACTACAAGAAGAAGTTCAAGGGAGAAACAAAACTCGAAATAGCGGAAAGGAATAACATTTTGGATAAGATATACGCTATTATTTCAAATATGTATCGTGAATACAGAGCCGCTTAATAAGAATCGTCAAAATAACTTTTCAAGATTTGAAACAGTGGGAGAAGTAGGTAAACATAAAGAAGCCTCAAACTCAATAGTGCTAAACGCGATAAATAGAACAGTCTAAAAGATAAAGGGCAATAAATCACGATAGGCTTTGTGTAACCCTCGTGATTTATTTATTGGTAAAATAGGACAATTACAAATAATCACCAATCATCGTTTTCATTCCCGACAATGCCATTTTTTACAGCTTCTTCAATTTTGTCCAAAATGACATTAGAGTAAGCATGTGTCATGACTAATGCTTTTGATGAAGTTTTTTTTGCCTTGTGCTGGTCTTTTCCCACAAAAGGGTAACAACTATCAAGAGTCCATTTTTCATTCCCATTTACAGGTGCTGTACTACTCATCGCTCCCATGATTCCGCCACCAACTGATTTTATTACATCATAATACTGTACGGTGTAAGTAACCCGTATTTTTCTATCTTTTATATCTACTTTTATGACTGGACGGATACTAATATTATAAGCGTTCATTCCTCCTATATGGCCTGCGATGTCTGCCACATATCCTTCTGCTATTATTACTCCTTCATCTTTATCATTTAATTTTATGACAGAGTTTGCATCATTGAACGTTGACGTAAACCAATAGTTCAATATTACATATAACTGTTCCTTTGTGGATTCTCCACATTCTACAATCTGAGTGTAGGTCAAAGAGTTGTTTTTGTCAAGAGCGAGTTGAGAACCTAATGTTGCTGCTGCTTCAGTCCACTTTTCGCCATATCTCTCTTTGGCGTACTCTTCTAACGCTTCTGTTCTCATTACTTGGGCATTTATAGATGTATATAAGCATAAAACACCCAATAAAAATAAAATTTTCTTCATGATGTATGTATTTAATGATTATTCTCTGATTGCCATTTTAAGTGCTTCTTCCAATTTATCCGCATATTTGAATATATCATCTATGTTATCAATCTGAATCCATTCACAGCTTTTATATTTATCTACTGGTATTCCTATTCGCTTCTTTCTCGTACCTATGGAAATACGGCATATCCAGAACCACTCACTATTATCAAGATTGACAACGAAATATGTTTTATAGTCTTTGTAAGTTATACGTGTGGCATCTATACTTTTTCTTAAGATGCTCCTCACGATATTGTAGGCATCCAATTCTTCTTGTGTTGTCACAATGCCGGATTCTTTGTCCATATATACAACTCCGTCCGGGAGTTTCTCTTCTGTATTTTCTGTGGAAGTATTTATGGATGTATTGTCTGACATATGGAGTGGATCAGATGTCTGCTCACCATTCTTTATGGCTGTGTTTAGCCTATCTGAAATGATGTCATTGATAATTGATGAGATGGATTTCTTTACAAGTGGAGTGAACATATCTATAACCTTGGATGTGATTTGCCCGGAAGTGTATGCTTGGCGGGCGAAGAATCGTACAAATTCAGGTGTTGGCGATGAAAACTCGTTGTTTAGTATAGACTTTATCTCCGTTGTATATTTAAGTTCATTTGCCGTACTTAGAACATCCTCTTCGTTGTAATATGATTTATGAAACTTTTTTAGCTGTTCTATATCCGCATCTGATAACTCAAGCATATCCACAATAAGAAACGGCTTTTCATCCATGATGTTGATTTTCTCCAAGTCTGTATAAAAGCGGTATTCTATCCCATTGGTAAGTACTCCAAATCGTGCTTTTGATGCAACAAAATACTTCTGTAGTTGCGTGTCATGCAAGTTTAAGTCCTGTTTGCAGTGTTTGCATTCTATGAGTATTATTGGGTTTTCGTCCTTCATTATGGCGTAGTCAATCTTTTCTCCCTTTTTCTTTATAAGGTCGCAATCAAGTTCTGGAATGACTTCAAAAGGATTAAATACATCGTAGCCTAAAGCAGCGATCATAGGCATAATAAATGCTGTTTTCGTAGCCTCTTCTGTAGCTATACTATCCTTTTGCTTTTGGATACGTTCTGCAAGTTGTAAGATTTGATCTTTAAAGTCCATGCTTTTATTGTTGTATAATAATATATGCACAAATATATTTTATATAACAATATAAACAAAATTAAAGATAAAAAAATAATCTATTAAATATGTTTTTGCTATGTATGTGGCATTTAATACGTCACTTTTATTATCTTTGCAATGCCGTGTGATGTTGCACGGAACTATTTCTATCGAAAAGACTTATGGCTGGATTACACTTCGACATAACCGGTGACAACTCCAACTTTATACGTAAACTTCATGAGTGTGAAAATGGAGTAAAAAACACATCCCGACAAATAGAACAAAGTGGGTTAGGTATAGAAGATTTATTTAACCGTATGACTAAAGCTGCTGCCGCATTTGGAGTTGGTTTCACTGCAAAAGAATTAATTTCAAATATAGCACATGTTCGCGGCGAGTTTCAACAATTGGAAGTTGCATTTAAGACAATGCTTGGTAGCGAAGATAAAGCTAATGCTCTTATGCAACAGTTGGTCAAAACAGCTGCTACTACACCATTTGATTTGCAAGGAGTTGCAAATGGAGCCAAACAGCTTCTTGCTTACGGAGAAAACGTTGAGAATGTCAATGATGATTTGATACGTCTTGGGAATATAGCAGCAGGTCTTTCTCAGCCGCTTGGTGATATTGTGTATTTGTACGGTACTACCATGACGCAAGGACGGTTATACACGGCGGATTTAAACCAATTTACTGGCCGTGGTATCCCTATGATTCGCGAATTAGCAAAAGTATTTGGTGTCGCTGAAGGGAAAGTAAAAGGTTTGGTTGAAGCAGGGAAGGTTGGTTTTCCTGAAGTGCAGAAAGTTATCCAGAATCTTACAAATGAAGGTGGAATGTTTTTCAACTTGATGCAGGAACAATCTAAAACGATTGCTGGTCAGATTTCAAATATTGAAGATGCAATTGCTACTATGTTCAATGAAATTGGTAAAGCCAATGAAGGTATTATCAATGATGCTTTGTCTGGGGTTTCTTATCTGGTTGAAAACTACGAAAAGGTAGGAGCTCTTTTATTAGAAATAGTAGGAACTTATGGAGTATACCGTACAGCCCTTATGGCTACGACTGCATTGCAGGCTTTGCAAGCTTCCGGTATAACTGCTTTAACGGCGAAAGAAGCTATTCATTATGGGTGGTTAGTGCTTACGAAGAAAGCTCAAGATGCCTTAAATTTATCCATGCTTAAAAATCCTTATATATTGGTTGCTGCATCTATTGCAGGATTGGTTTATGGTATATATAAATTTGCTACAGCAGAAAGTGATACGGAACAAGCAATTCGTAAAACGAACGATGCACTTGAGGCACAAAATAATCATTATGAAGAGTTGAAAAATAAGGCAAGTCAACTCTCTAATATTTTAAGTGATGAATCTAAATCTATAGAAGAGCGTTTCATTGCATATCGTAAACTTCAGCGTTTAATGCCAGAAGTTTTTAAAGATATGGATTGGGAAGCAGCTAAACGGAAAACAAATGCTGAGCTTACAAAACTTGAGAATGATGAACTTTTAAGACAGCAACGTATTGGGCTAAAAACAAAGGTTGTAATGTCTCAACAAAAAATACAGGGGCTAAGGAGTAGCTTAATAAAAACTCAAAATGCTGGTGGGTATACTGGGGCATTAAAGGAAGATTTAGCTGCTGCTGAAAAAGAATTGGAAATATATCAAGAGGCCCTTAAGGCTTTTGAGGAAGCCAAAGAAGAATCGAAAAAAGCTAAAAATGCTCCAACTGTACAAGACAAAGAATATTGGGAGAATCAAAAAAAAGAAGCTGAAAATGCCTTAGAATCTATTGCATCTTCTCAAAAGAGATTGTTGGACGCTGGTAACTTTAAAGGTATAGATACTGCTGTTGTAAAGAGTTACAAGGATAATGTTAAAAAGCTAAAGGAGGCTGAAAAAGAACTGAAGGTTTATGACACCTCTTCCAAACAGGAATCTGCTGCTGAAAAACTTCGCAAACAGCAAGAAGGCATTCGTTCCCAGAATGATAAGATCTCTGAAATAGAACGCAAACAGGCAATCCAGCGTAAAAGGCAGGCTGAAGATATGGAAATGGAAATCTCACAGTCTGAGATCAATGCCATGGCTGATGGATCTGAGAAAAAACGTATGCAGAGGGAATTGGATAACCGGAAAGAGATCCAATCACTGGAAAGGCAAAAAGAAGATATGATCCAGGCTGTAATTCAAGCTGAGAAAGAGATTTTTGATGCTCAGGAAGAGTTGAAGGTTAAAGAGAATAACAAATATCAGAAAAAGACTTTTGATTCTTCTAAGGTGGATACAGAGAAGATTAGCTCTATCTGGGATACCATTATAGGGAACACGTCTAGAAAGCAACTTGATGATAAAATACGCGAACAAGAGGCGTCTTGGAACGAATATCTTATCAAGTTTGGCAACTATCAACAGAAAAGGCTGGCCATTATTGAGAAATATGATAGGGCCATAAAGGAGGCCGAAACGGCGGGTGATGTAGCTATCTTGATGAAAGAGAAAGCTAATGCGCTTGATGATTTTGACAACTCCGTAAAGAATAGTACAACCTTAATGGGGCAGCTCTTTGCTGATGCTTCCCAAAAGAGTGTGAACGAGATTCAGTCCATCATTGCAAAAGCCGAATTATTGATGCAATACCTTGGTGCCGTTAAGGATGAACAGGGAAATGCTCAAATCGGTGGAAAGACAGTTTCAAAGAAGGATATTTTAGGTCTTGGGATAAGTGACAATACCCTTCAAAATTTAGAACTTTCAACCGAGCAAACAGAGGCACTAAGAAATGCTATTGGTCGTTTAAAAGAGGAATTGGGAGCAAAGAGTCCTTTTGCGCTTTTCAAAAAGCAAGTAAAAGAAGCGGCAGGTGAAATAGCGAAAGGAGGTCAGGAAAATATTGCTCGAGGGATTGCAGGGATCGGAAGTGCTATTGTTCAATTTACTCCTGCTATATCTCAGTTTGGTCAGGATCTTGGTACAATATTTGGCAACGACGATCTTGGTAATAAAATAGCTGGTATTTCTGATGCGTTAGGTGGAGTTGGCCAAACAGCCATGGGAGTTGGCCAGATAATGTCTGGTGATATTGTAGGTGGTGCTATGAGTGCTGTTTCCGGTATTTCATCAGTTGTAAAGGCCTTGGATGGTTTGTTTGGTGCTGATTATTCCCGATACAATGAAATGAAGTCACAATATGAAGCTCTTAATTCTGTGTGGGATGAACTTATCAATAAGAAGAAAGAGTATATTGATATGTCTTATGGGGATGAAGCGTATAAAGTTGGGAAAGAGGCCGAAAGCCTGATAAAGCAACAAACCCAAAGATATTATGAACTTCTGAATGAATTAAGAAAAAGTGGGTCCAGTATCGGGTCAAGTTCTTTAGGCAAACGAATAGAAAAAAGACTTAATAAAGAAGATTGGGCCAGAATATCCAGTGCTGTTGGTGAATCTGTAACAAATGCAGAAACTTTATTAAATCTTTCAGCAGAACAGCTAGAAGAAGTGCTTGCCGACCCTAAGCTAGTCTCTGTCCTCAATACTGTCAACGAAGACTTTATAAAGTATATACAAGATATTGTGAATGGTTCCGAAAAATTAGAGGATATACAGAATCAAGTCAAAGAACAGCTTACTCAAGTATCGTTTGATAGCGTGTTTGACAGTTTTGTAGACACTTTGATGAATATGGATAGTTCGGCTAAGGATTTCGCTGATGATTTCACTTCTTATATGCAAAAAGCTATCCTTTCTACTATGTTAGGAAAGACATATGAAAAACGGTTGCAAGAATGGTATGATGCTTTTGCTTCGGCTAATGAAGATAAAGGCGGTATCTCTAGTGATGAATATAAGAATCTGCAAGAACAGTGGAATAGTATTGTTAATGATGCCATTAAAGAACGTGATGAATTAAAGGATTTGCTTGGTTGGAGTTCCGATACTTCCGCTTCTCAAGATTCTACAAAACGAGGGTTTGGTACCGAAATGACACATGAAGATGCAGGAGAATTAAGCGGACGTTTCACAGCTTTGCAAATGGCAGGGGAAGAGATTAAGAATCAAATGATAAATGTTGTTGTTGGAGTTAACTCTTTAATTTCAATCTCAACAGAAGGGAATGTTACCTTGAGTAATATCCTTAGCCAACACGTAATTACGAATGGCTATTTAGAAGATATTGTGAAACACACAAAGCTGATGCTTGGTTTTGGAGATAAATTTGATAGGATGATTACTGTTTTTAATGATAGACTATAATATGGCAGCGGGAGAACTTTATATAAATAATAAAGACGCTTATACTACATGGGGTATAAGTATGGATACTTCTTCTTTATCATCATTGATGACGCCACCTCCAATGAAAGATTTTATAGAAAACAAATCTCGTTTGGAGCACGGAAGGAGAGTTATAACATCAAATCCTAAAATTGATGAACGGAATATTACATTGACATTTAATCTTACAGCTAAAAATGAAGAGCAATTTTTTTCACGGTACAACTCTTTTTGTGAAGAACTTGCTACTGGGGTATTGCATATCAAAAGCAAATATCAACCCAGTATTGTATATAAAACTATTTATTTGTCATGTAATCAGTTCACACAGTTTATGAGAGAAATCGCTAAATTTTCGTTGAAATTAGTAGAACCTAATCCGACAGATAGGGCTATAACATAATTTTAATTATAAAGTGATTGTTTCAATGTCACTTTTGTTATATTTGCATTCAATAAAAGCATTGTGTGAAGGCGCACAAAAACCAATATGATTAGCATTAAAGACATAACTGGCAAAATACGTTTCTCTTTCGTAGAGAATACCGGTTCTGTATACCGTAAGACTTTGATGAAAGAAGATTATATTCTTCTTCATTTCAGCGTCTACCAACCGGTTCTTTTTGAGAAGGGAGATTATTGTGAAACAGAATTTGGACGATTTGAAATTGTTGATCTTGTATTCCCGAAGTACAACACTTCAACAGGAGGCTATGATTATGAACTCCGGCTTGACGCGGAATACTATAAGTGGAAGAATAAGATCTTGTTCTATGATCGTCAAGGTGGTAACCGCGAAGCTTCATGGAATCTTACCCGTACTCCGGATGCACATCTATCGATAGTGGTCTCTAACTTAAAATCTTTAGGTTACACATACAACTCAGGAGTAGAATATACTTTTTCTATTGACAGCACAGTAGAGAAGTCTGCTAAGTTGATCCAGTACGATAATACGAATATCATTGATGCTTTGACCAAAATAGCGGAAACATGGGACGCTGAATGGTGGATCGTTGATAATGTGATTCATTTGGGCAGATGTGAATATAACACAGCGGTAGATTTTGAACTGAATGGGCTTGTTTCCGAAATGTCTCGTTCTGAAAGCAACGATAATTATGCTACCCGTGTTTACGCTTTCGGTTCTACCCGCAATCTTCCTACTAATTATCGTCCGGATATAACCGGTGTTGTGGTCGACGGAGTAGTCCAAAGAAGATTGATGCTTCCCGAGGGTACTCCTTATGTTGACGCTTTTCCGGATATGTCTACGGAAGAAGCTGTTGAAGAAGTCGTTGTATTTGAGGACGTGTACCCCAAACGTATAGGTACCATGTCAGACGTGACCACTAAGGAATACACAGACAAGATTGAGAATGAAGATGGTACCACAACGGAAGTCAAATGGAATGCCTACCGTTTCAGGGATTCCGGCATAACTTTTTCAAAAGAGTATATTATCCCCGGTCAGGAGTTAAGAATTGTATTTCAGTCAGGTCCTTTAAACGGTATGGACTTCGCTGTTACCTTTAATCCGGGTGCTGCGGATGAAAAGAACAGTGACGGATCATGGAACTCCGCTGCCCAGTTATGGGAGATCGTAAGGAATGAAGATTACGGCCGCGAACTTCCGTCTGCCCCGTTAATCCCTGAGAATGGGAACACTTATGTCTTGTATGGATATGATACAAAATTTGTTTCTGTGTCCATGATTCCTGATGCCGAAAAGGAATTGCTTGAAAAGACAAAAAGCTACGTAGAGAAGAGTAAAATAGACCCATCTGTATATACATGCGTCATGGACCCGATAAAAGTGGGTGGATTTAATGGAGGACGCGTTATTGATTTGGAGATAGGGGACCGTGTCAATATTATCAATCCGGCTTATGCAATAAAGAGCCGGCAATCTCGTATATATGGCTTTGAAAAGGCACTGGATAAGAAGTATGAAGTTACTTATACGGTGGGACAATCGACTAAATATTCTCGTATCGGAGAGATTGAAAGTAAAGTCGAAGCGTTGACATATAAAGGGGAGGCTTTTACTGGTTCCGGTACCGGAAGTGTTTACATTGTCGGGCGATACGATAAAACGAGGCTTACTGACCGTAATGCTTTATCTTCCCTTCGGTCTTTGGAAACATTTTTTCGGAAAGACCAAGAGGATGTTACCTTCTACAAACAGGCCTTTCGTAAAGGTATAGAAATCGGTTGGAATGAATCCGAAGGAAAGCCTACTGCTTCTCTATATGAGGAGGGCATATTAAACGCTGCCGCAGCTATATTGAAAGAATACATCTCTTCTCCGAAGTTTGTTCCGGGATTCACAGGCGAAGGCTTTAAAATATATAAAGACGAGTATGGCAACTGGCATATAGAATGTGATATTCTAGATGTGAGGAAAGTTATGAATGTATTTGAGTTGCTTATACAGAAAGTACGTTCAATAAATGGTGCTCTTGTTATAAGCCAAGCGAACGGGAAAGTCAGTGCAGTTACTGAGACTTCTGATTTGCAATCTTGGATTCTTGAATTTGAGGATGAAGATGAAACATTCCAGGCGCACGACTTAGTGAGGTGTCAAGTATTTGATAGAAGAATAATCCAGTCACCGGCTTTTGATTTCACAAAATTTACAGCCTATTTATATGATGGTTCAGCCATAGATGATAGCGTAAGGATAACGAACACGAGCATTGAGTTTAGCATGAATAATTCAGCAAATTCAGGCTTTCAACTTTACATGTATCCAGAGGGACATGTAGCAGATGCTCCTATAACGACTAAAGAATGCAAATTAGAAATATCTGGTTTGTATGATGGTGCTATGGCTGTATGGAGTGGTTTATCAAAGGATGGAATCGGTTCTGATACTGTAGGAGGGCTTTTGACAAATGGCGAGAATGTAATTCGTGCCATCAATGTATCCGAAGAGATATACAACCTTGGTATAATGATTGTATTAGATTCCGGACATGGTAACGGAAAGGTTACTGTTACTCAAAAAATGGAGGATACATCATCTAAAAAAGGTAAATACTATTGGTGCGAAGTTGCGAGTGTAAATGGTAATCTCGTAACTATTCCTAAGTCTGAATTTGAGGGTATTACGCCAACTGTCGGTGATGAAGTTGTACAGATGGGTAATACTGAGAATCCTCTTCGTCAGAGCTTGATATATATGTCGGCTGCCGAGGATGGCAAGCCTAAGATTGAGATATTAGGTGGAGTCAAGACTAAGTCATTTGCCGGAGCGTCTCGCTCTGTATTTGGGAATTTAGATCATATAACGGACCCGGATTTTCCGGATAATATGCAGCCGCACGATAATGGTGTATATACAAATAACGGTTATTTCAAAGGCATCTTCATCCTTCGCAACGGAAAGACCATCGAGCAGGAGTTTGAATTAACCAACAAGGAAATAGACATCGCCAAAACCGATGCGAAAGCTGCCCAAGATAGATTGAACACCTGGGCGGATGATGGTGTCATATCACCAACTGAAAAGACCGCGTTAAAGCAGGAAATGGAGGCATTAAAAGCAGAAAGAGATTCTATTCTGGCTAATGCAACACGGTATGGCATTGATACCGTTGCTTATCGGAATGCTTTCAACGATTACTATCATGTGCTTGAAACACATTCGGCGAGCGAGCCAGAGAACATACCGGTTAGCGCTTCATTCAAGACTATTCAACAGGCTTATTATGATCAGCAGCGGACAATTATAAACGCGATAAACTCCGCTTCATACTCGTATGTAGGGGAAAAGGTTAAGATTGAGACTGACACGATTATGGAGGCTTTACCCGGACAGATTACGTTGGCTGTGAAGGGTGAGGTGAGTAAGGTGAAGGTGGGGGATGTTAACCTGCTAAAAAGTTCTAATATAGCACAAGAACAATCAAACTATCAGTTTGGAGGATATACATACGATGTTTTACCAATAACAGGAAGAGATTATACGCTTACTTTGTGTTATACGCTCGGTGCAAATAATACTGCAATACAGATATATTCAGATGATGGTTATAACTATATTGGTGAGTATACAACAAAAGGGAACGCAGTTATAGAATCAAAGAAAGTAACTTTTACTGCTTTCAATGACAGACACGGGATGCGTTTTTATCAGTTACCCAACGGTACCTATGGCTCTAAAGTACATTGGGCAGTTCTTACCGAAGGCGACATAGGGGTAACACAGTGGATTCCTGCTGCAAGCGAGCGAGTTACAGGTATTAAGAACTTATGCTCTTTTAAACGTATTACTGATGCGGGATTTACATACGCCTCAAATTACAAAGAGGATGGTATGTTTGACATTGGCGTTAGTAAGTTGAACGGAGAAACAAACGTTGCTAATAAGGATATGTTTGGTTTGACATATAATCCCGACAAACGGTATTTTATCTTTGTAGATAAATACGATTCAAAAGGAACAGCGGAAAAGTTAATTTTATACATAAAGTATACTGATGGAACATTTGATCAAATAGTATGCGAATCCTCCGGAATAACCAATAATAATCTGCTTACATCAAAGTCAGTTAGTAAAATAACTGGTACGTATTATTATGGTCACAAAGTAAGTGCTCGTATTGGCGTATTTGAGACCAATACTCCTGTAACCTGGAGCCCAGCCCCCGAAGATCTTAACTACATTGCTAAGACCTACACTGACTCAGAGATAAAAGTAACGAAAGGGTTGATTGAAAGCAAAGTCTCCCAAACCGACTTTGACGCTCTCGGACAGGTTGTATCCAATCAGGGAACTGAGATCTCTCAGACCAAGACGGATATTAACCTCGTATCAACGGTATCGGGTAATGCACGTTTGATTGCCCTTGCTATGAGTAAGGGTAAGATGTTGAATCGTGATCCGGAGTTTAGGAGCGGGCTTAACGGCATTGGAATCTACAATAATAGTGGTAATGGAACTGTGACGGTTGAAAGAGCGGCAGATATTAATTTGCCTAACCAATCCGGATATAAATTGAAAATTACAACTTCAGGCGCTGCGACTCCAGGATTGGGTGGGTTCTATTTCGCAACTGAAGCACGAGCTAACGCTGTATTTATTACCCGATTTATAGCATGGGTTCCTGTTGGATATAAAATTGAGTGGGCTTCAAATCCAATAGGAAATGGTAGTTCATCAAAATGGCTTACTAACAATGTTGGTACCGGTGACTGGGAGGAATATGCGTTCTATGTCAAGTGCGGTTCAAGTGGTACATTCTCTTCTACTAATTATTTTTATTTAGCTGGAGGCAATGGGAACCTTCCTGTCACCTGGCATCTTGCCTTTGCTACGGTTTATGACGCCGGCTCTATTGATGACACTCCTACAAAGGATGAATTAAAAACGGGAATCACTATTAAGCCGGGTGCTATCAATATATTCGGGAAAGATATCAGTATTGCAGGCATGGTTACTTTTTCCGGCTTGTCGGCATCCGAGCAGCAAAATTTCAAGGGTAATACAGGACCACAAGGCCCGCAGGGTCCCCAAGGTCCAACTGGACCTACCGGTGCAACTGGTGCTACCGGATCTATTGGGCCTATTGGTCCCCAGGGACCACAGGGATCTCAGGGGCCTAAAGGAGATAAGGGAGACACTGGTCCACAAGGACCTCAAGGACCGCAGGGATTCTTGGACGCTACCGCTATGCGTAACTTGCAGAATGATTTCGCAACGAAACTCGGATACTCTTCGTATGACCAAATGGCTTCGTATGCTACTCAGGGTAAAACAATTATCAATGGTGGATTGATTCGAACGAACTTGATAGATGCAACCGCAATCGTTACCAATGCCTTAGCGGCTGGTCGAATTACAACAGGAAACATTACGGTAACGAATGGTGCTCAAATTGGGTATTTTACGATTCAAGATAACGGATTGTATTCAGATGGACTATCTACTGTGATTACGATGAAAAATTCTTCCGGTCAGGTTATTATAATACCTCAGATGATTACTATAACTCGTAATGACGGTGGAGCATCTATATCTACATCAGGTAATAGCTATGTGGATTTGAACGGTACAAATATAAATCTTGCAGGCACCGTAGCAGTCAATATCAATAGTAAGTTGATTACAAATGGTATCGTCAAGATGACTCAGGGGTTAATATTTAGAACTCGGGTTATATCATCATCTATCGCTTTGGATAGTAGTGATTGCTTTGTTGTATGTACTAATTCTGGTAGTATAAATGTGACCCTTCCAGGATATCCAGAGGTTGGGCGATTTATCTATGTTCGTAGAAGGAATGGAAGTGTAACTATTTATGGTGGAACAAATAGTATTTACTCAAACAAAGTATTATCGTCAGCTACTTTAGGTAATAACTCAGACCTATTTATGTTTGTCTTTGATGGGACATACTGGATTTTAAATTATTGTGGAGTTTAATATAAATATATAGAGTATGAAAATAGATTTTAGAAAGATCGTGGTTAACGATATCGAAGGCAATGTCTTGATGAAAGAGGTTGAGAAGAGAGACTCTGAGGGCAACATTGTCGGGACGGAGAGAGTGATTGATTACAGAGACGTAAGCAAGGACTTAGGTAATGCTATTTATTTCAATGCGCGTGATATCCAGGAACAGGATTTAGGCCGGAAAATATATTTTGAAGGTGAAGTTGAAGTAGATGAATCTAACGTTGATTTGATTAGAGGATTATCAGATCAGATTTTCTATGCTTATGTAAAGTTCCCCCTCTTCAAATTGCTGGATTCAGCATTGAATCAGAACAAAGAATAAATTTATTATAAACTTAAAATTAAAATGCAATGAACGAAGAGATTAAAATTGTAGCTACCGATACAACAGAAGTAAAGAGCTTTGAAGGAACTTCTTTAAGTATTCCGACCGTTAAGTATTCGATCAGATATACTTCAATCAATGGTAACAAACAGTCGATATTTGTCGGTGTAACCGATAATGCAACAGAAACGGTACCGAACGCCGACGGAGATGGCACACATGAAGAGATCAGAGAGATGAAGTTGGGAGAGGTCCGATTTGACCCTGTTCCAACTCCGCAGATAACTACTGTTAGTTTTATCTACACGAATGACTTTGAATGTTATATGTCTGATATCCGTAAGATCATTGAGCAGATCACTAGTGATAAGTCATAGCATAAAAAAGCCCACCTCACCTTCACAGGCAAGATAGGCTCACGCATTTATCTAGTTTTAATTTAATTATGTAATCTGATTACAAATGTAATATTATTATTTAAAAAGACAAATATGCAAGACAAATCAATACATCAATTCTCTTCTGGTCTGTTTGCTCCTGTAGCCGGAAGTTTCGTAATGGAAGCTATAGAGCACATGATCCCATGGTTGATCACTATGTTCTTTGTAATACTGTGTGATTTGGCTACGGGATGCAGGAAGAGCTTGTTGATGGGTGAGCGCGTGAGGTTTAGTAGGGCTTGGCGGGCTACAATGGGTAAGATGGTTACCTATTTTAGCTTTGTAATCATGGTGGTGATGATAAACGAGGCCAGTGGTGGAAGATATAACATTGATATATTCGCTTGCTTATCTGTCTGCTTTATCGAAGGTTGCTCTATCATATCGAATATTCTTAAGCCCAAGGGCTATGATTTTAATTTGATAGTAGCTATTGGGTTATTTGCTAAAAAGGTATTCAAGATAGAGAAAGAAGATTTAAAAGAGGTGATAACTAAAAAGGAGGAGGACAAAGAATGAATGATATGAAAGTTCTAATTGACAATGGCCATGGCGAGAATACACCGGGAAAGTGTTCACCGGACGGAAGGTTGCGTGAGTGGGCTTATTCCAGAGAGATAGCGGATATGGTCGTTTTCGGGCTGAGAAAGCATGGTGTTGACGCAGAACGCATTGTGAAGGAGGACGTGGATGTTCCATTGTCTGAGCGTTGCAAACGTGCTAATAATATTTATCGCGATTCTCAAAAGAATGCTATTCTGGTATCAATTCATTGTAATGCGGCCGGTAACGGGACAAGTTGGATGAATGCTCGGGGATGGGGTGTATATGTCAGTGATAATGCTTCTTTTAATAGCAAAAGGTTGGCTTCCTCCCTTGCGGAAGTAGCGGAAGGTAAAGATGTAACAGTACGCAAACAATCTCCCGGACAAGACTATTGGGTGCAGAATTTGGCTATTTGCCGGGATACGAACTGCCCCGCTGTACTGACAGAGAACTTCTTCCAGGACAACAAGGAAGATGTGGAGTTCTTATTGTCGGCTGAGGGCAAGCGGACTGTGACAAATATTCACATAGAAGGTATTATTAACTATTTAAATTCAAAGTAACATGGCTCTAACAGATTTAACTTTCAGCAAATATGGTGAAGCTTATGTATCGGACCCTGTGCAACTTCAATATGATGCAGGCCTTCATCTTGAATTTGCAAGTGAAGATAAGGAAAGAAATGGTGTCTCTCTGTTTCAGAGTATGACGAATGGGAATTATGTTCCTTTCGGATCATACAACTATGTGGGTAGCACAATAGATGTTGCTATTACAGGAGTGATCCCGGGCATGTATATCAAAGTGCAGTCTATCTCACAGCCTACTTTGGCTAAAATTCTTGTATCGGAATGAAAGTTTCAATCAATCAGGTAAAGATTAACCGCGTTGGCATTAACACGGCTCAGGTTAGGGGAATACGTCTTGGATCAGCTTCAAAGGGAGGGCAAACTTCTCCTTTTCACCCGTCCCTTGTAGATTATTGGAACTTTAAAGGTAAGAGCAATTTTGATAAAGATAGGAATACTATCAAGGGAATAAAAGGTGAATTATTGACCGCGTATAACTTCGGTTGGAGCTTAGGCAGTGGATATGGTTTATATAAAACAAATTTTTTGCAATGGCAATATATCTCTTCAAGAGGGACTGCTGTTGTAACGTCTGATACTATTTATTTAACAGAAACTTTTGGGAATGCACCTTTTGTAGAACTTGGGAATCTTGCATATAACCCAGAAAATATAACAGTAGATATTACTGGGGATTTTGGAAATGTATATCTTATATATGATTATCACGCATCAGAAACAGAAATAGGAACAATTAGTATAAAAACCCCGGGAAGATACGAATTACCTAAAAGCGCTAAAATAAATTCCGGATTTAGAACAAACAAAGCTACAAAGTTAGACTTAACTATTAAGCAAATTCCTGAGTATGAAGGAGCAATAGTTACTGATGGCGTTGACGATTATCTGAAACTTGATAAGGTAGGATATAAGGTGGGTACTATAATTATAAAATTTAAACCTATTAATATAAAACCCAATATTGTTAATTCTATATTAAATATTCATACAGATGAAGTAGCTTTACAATATGATACTTCTGGTGTACTTAACAACAATTTTACAACATATAAAAATTATGGAGAATATAGTGTTGGAACATTTAATATAGATAAAAACGCTGCAACTCCTCTTACATTAGGTTGTAAATTAAGTAATTCAGGTAGTCCAATGGAATATAGTAATGTAGCTATATATTCTGTTGCCATATATCAAAATGTTCTCACCGCTGAAGAAATTCAGAAAGAAATCAACGTCATGAAATATGGTACTCCAAATCCAGTGTTTGCATTGAACTTTGATAACTTTGCCTATAAAGCCGTTGATTATCCAGATTTTGCTACTGGCAAAGTTACAACAAATAAAATTGTTGTAGATAGCACAACTGAAACCTTTAATGGTGCTATTGCGGTAGCTATGAATCCCGAAGCAGATACCGGAGAGCCGATTGAAGTACCGTCTTACAAAATAAAAGTCACAGGACTTAATCAGTATAGCGTTGGTGAAGGTAATTGGGCAGTTGGATTAATGGGAATGATGATTGATTCAACTAAAGACCCTTGGACTTATCCTATATCTAAAGATGGAGTTTACGATATACCGGCAATTTCATTGAGTGATGGGATTTATAATTTAGGAATAATGGCTCAAATCGCAATCGACAAGCCTATTGAGATAGAAGTCCTCTACGATAAGAATGTCACAAAGAGCTTTCCGGAGAACAAACAAATATTCCCTTAAAGTTAATAAGAAAGTTATGAAATACGTAATTGTAACAGTTGAATGGTGCCTGAATCACGGTGTTGTGGTACCGGCACAAGCAAGAAGATCAGTCAACGGTTTGAAAGTCATCTTGCATGAAGATTATATCGATCCCGTCTTGAGAGAAGAGGATGCCATGACCTCGTATCGGCATGATTCGTCCGAACTAAGAAGTATCTTGAGTGGTCCTGAGTGGACGGTTCCGCAAGAGGGGGTATTATGAAACGGTTGACATGTATCGTCTTGCTGATGTCGGCAATGTGTTTAGCCGGATGTAGGACAACTCAATACGTACCGGTTGAAACTATTAAGACTGAGTATAAGACAAGAGATAGTATTCGTCATGATAGCATCTATCAGCGTGACAGTATTTATGTAATAGACAGGGGTGATACAGTGTATACTTATAAAGATCGGTATCTATATAAGTATTTATATCTTAACCGTATTGATACCGTGATTAAGACGGACAGTGTTCAGATACCTTATCCGGTTGAAAAGGCGTTGACCAGATGGCAGAAGGCAAAGATAGAACTTGGCGGATGGGCATTTGGCGTACTTATAATGTTAGCTATTGTGTTAATAATTAGATTACTCAAGAATTAACCGGCTAATATCTTCACAGACCTCACCGGTATGAAAAGTTTAAGTGTAACAATAACAAAAAAAGTATATAGGATGTTCAATAAAGGGAGGAAAAATATGATGTAAATAGAATCAAATTTGTACACCGGTAAAGTAGAAGGCCGGTTATCTTACAAACGTACTCTTTTTTTTGGGGGGGGAGAGTTAAAAGAACCCCCGACACTGAAAGTTGACGCCAATCAAACTTTTAAACATACAAAAGCATGCATAGATAGTGCCAGGGGTATAATGTCCTTAACATTTCTATACATGCTTTTGTTCTTTCAATAACCGTAAGTTTGATTGGCAAGGGCAAAAGTACAATAAAAAATTAAATTACTATGTGTAAGTCAGAGATTTTTGCCGAGATTCTAAATATTGTTGGAAAAGAAACTGAAGTTTCTACTGAATTGATCCTTTCATCAAGTAAAGTTACTGAAGTTGTTGACGCCCGTTCTATTGTAGTATTCTTCCTCACTGAATACGGGCTATACCCTGAACAAATAGCGACTTTTCTTCACAAGACATCCGCTAGTATCCGTTACCTTATATCTACTTTCGAAAGCCGTAAACTGGCAAACAAAATGATTGCAATATATCTGCAAAATATTCGCAAATCGCTTGAAAATGAGCTCTGATTTACGCAGTTCCTATTATATACTTTTGTGGTGCGGTTAATATTGACCGTGTTATAATTGTATATTAATATGAGTGAAACAAAGACTTACGTTTTCCCGGAGTCAGGCGGGAACGGTGGTGGTAGTGGAATGATGGCTATGCTTGCTCCACTATTGCAACAGAAAGGTATTGATCCGAACTTGTTGGTTGCTATGCAAGGAAAGAACAACAGCGGATTTGGCGGAGATGGATCATGGTTCCTTTGGATAATCTTCCTGTTCTTCCTGTTCCCATTGTTTGGACGCAATGGCTGGGGAAATAATGGAGATGGCGGAAACGGTGGCGGATTTGCTGGAGCCGGTATCCCTAACTTAATTAACAACGATGCAGGAAGGGAGTTACTTATGAGTGCAATTCAAGGGAACGGACAGGCAATCAACAATCTGGCTACTAATTTAAACTGTTCAATCGGTCAGGTTCAGAATGCTATCAATGGGGTGATGTCACAGGTACAACAGGTAGGAAATCAGGTTGGTCAAAGCTCAATGCAGATTATCAATGCTATCCAGCAGGGTAACTGTCAGATCGCTCAACAGATTGCTTCATGCTGCTGCGAAAACCGTCTGGCGATCTGTCAGCAAACGAACACATTGCAAAATGCCATTAACGGTGTTGCGACTGGTCAGGAAAGAGGCTTTGCTTCTGTTGCATATGAAACTCAACGTCAGACTTGTGATCTGCAAAATTCCATCAAGGATAGCACACAACAGATTCTTGCCGGCCAGCGTGCGGCTGAAATGCGCGAAATGCAGAACAAGATTGATAAACTTCGTGAGGAGAATAGCACATTTAAAAGTTCTGCCATGACCTCTCAGATCGTCGGACAGGCAACGGCTCCTCTTGGTGCAGCTTTAAATGATTTGAGTGCTCGTCTTGCAAAAATCGAATGTAATCAGCCGGAAGTAGCGAAGGTGCCTTATAGTCCGGTTGTAGGGATTCCTTCTTGCGTTGCAGCTCAGTATGGTCTTTACAATGGTATTGGAGCATGGGGCAATTTTAATGGTTGGGGATAAAAGGAAGGAGGCATTATATGGCATTCATTAGTCCTTTTATCATGGCAAATAAGAATGGTATTCCAAGATTGGAGAGTACAGGGGTTACCGTAGGTACTACCAACGTACGTTTCTCTTTCCGGAATCATCCGTTCCTTTCTGCTCCATTTAGCGGATTGATTCTGTTCCGTTTGGCACAGCCGATCCCTTCCGGTACTACCGGTACATTACCGGTAGTTTTTGATACCAACGGTGCTACTCAAGCACTGACTACGATCGCCGGTGCAGATGTTACTGCTTCGGATATTACCGGTACCGGAATTTATCTGTGCTACTACGAATCAGGTAGCAACACATTGCAAATTCTTACCGGGGTAGTTTAAAACAATGGGCGGGAGTAATCCCGCTCCTTAAAGAGTTTATTGATTATGCCTTTTCAGAATCTAAGAGTAAATAGTGAGTTTTTCATTTTGCATAGGGATGGTACTCCATATATAGAGGTCGGCTCCGTTTCTGGAGTGTCTAATCCTGTTCCTGAGTTTATGCAGCAACCCCTTCCTTATGGACAACCTCCTAAGATGGTGGTTGATATAACTATCAAGGTAGGTGAACAGACTGTTACCTTTCAAAAAATACCTGCCATGTCTGATATTGCTGATGCAAATTTTCCAGGGGGAGGTAATATGGTAATATCCGGTTCAAGAGAATCTATGAATGCGGAAGTGGCGGCTATGCGAAATCGTTCTTCTGAGATATTAGGAAGTGTCGAGCATCATAAGTCTGTGATGGAATCATGTGATAAAATGCTCCAGGTACTTAACCCCGAATTTGCAGAAAGACAGAAGCAGGAAGCGGAGAACAAAGCGCTTCGGCAAGAACTTAGCGAATTGAAAGCTATGATGGCTGATTTCTTTAAGTCCTCTGAGAAGGCTGCAAGTAGTAACAATTCTAAAAAACAATAAGTATGATGATGATTGAAATTTCCGAAAGCAAGGTCGAGAAAATGTCCGACTACGCTGAAAAGATGCTTCGCTACGGTGGTAAGCTCATGCAATGCATAGAAGAGCTTTCCGAGGGTGAGGGCATGGGTGAACGCTGGGATGAAGATCGTAGATATGATGACGATCGCTATTTTGACGAAGAAACCATGGGTGAACGCGGTGGTTATGGCCGAGGTGGTAATTCTAATCGTGGTGGTATGGGTGAAAGACGTGGTGTACGGGGTACCGGACGCTATTCACGCTATCGCTAATGTTTAATTAGGGAGTAGTTTATCTGCTCCCTATAACCTTATTAAGTCATGAAAAGAGAACCTCTGGATATAAGAGATAGAAGACCGGAAGAAATGGAAGTATATCTTTCGCATTTTGGATGGCATTTCAACAAGAAAATGTGTGAATTTGCTGTTTCTTTAATGGAATGGAAGGGTCAGAACGGAGAAAAAGAAAAACTGCCTGCGATGTCTAAGGACGAGGTGGACGCACTGTTAACTAAATACGGTGTAACTCTTAAAAATAAGATCGGTTATGACTACGTATATGTAGCTAATATGTGCAAAGCCGATTTTCTTAAATCATCTGTTCCGAACGAACAGTATCAAGCATTGTATGTAAAAGACACGATTGATGATCCTGACGCACCTGATGGAACAACGATGCGAAGATGGTATGTTACAATGATTGCGGCTGGAATACCTATAGAGTGGGACGAAATGCTTTGATAAATGATAAGGCAACGGTTTATACTATCCAAATATGACTGGAACTGCATGGTGTATTACGCAGTAGATACGTATTACACGGAAGAAATATTGGATTATATGCACTCTATCGGCTGCGACGGTAATATGCTCCGTACTGCGTACGATAACATAAACTCCGGCAACCTGAATACCGGAGTTACTTACTCTAACTTCGGTACCCGGGAAACAGTAATGGTCATTGCTCTCACTTCTTCACCAAAGGAGTTTGCTAAATCATGGAGGCACGAATGTGGACACATGGCCACCCATATATGTCAGGCTCTCGGCATAGATCCGTACGGTGAGGAAATACAGTATATCGGTGATGATATTGTTGAAAAGACGTGGGAATATGCAAAGTCATTATTATGTGAGTGTGATTGCTGTAAAAACAAGGTCAAACATTTAATACGTTAATTCATGAAAAATAAAGAAATTAAGAAAGCATTGAAGAGCGATACTCCTATTAATAGTATGTATGCTCTTATTCCAGGTGACAGGATGCGCTCTTTCAAAAAGTTTGCTGCCCGTTTTGGCTTTACTGAAGAACGGATAAAATCAGTTCTTGACAATGAAAAACGATAAGCTGGACATATTGTTGGAACAAGTCGAGGATCGGTACCATTCCGATTTTTGTAGACTTCTGTTGGTTATGTTATGGAACGCATAGAAAGGTGGTTATATTGGTTGATTCCTCTTGCGATTATTGTAAGGGTTGTATCTCTATGTTTGTCTCTGGTTATGTAACTGGGGATTTTTTATATTTTGAGTCACTAAGTATAAAATTGCTTTTCGTAGCAGGTAAATTCGTGTTTGATTTATCCGATTAGGTGTAAAAAGGCGGCTTTTTAGGCTGCCTTTATGTTTTCATCAACATTATATCCGCTTTCATCTCGATATACTCTTTATATTTGCTTGGATTGTTAATATAATCAATAACCCTATTTATTGCTATTTCTGCTTGTTTAAACCTGGTTTTTGTATAATATCTAACGACACCTCTTCCTTTGTCTGAATGAGCTAAACAGTAATCTATTATACTGTCCGGTATTCCAAGATCAAAAGCGTATTGAGCAAACGACTTTCTGGCAGAATAAAAGACTACCTTTTCCTTTATTCCTAGATCCTTTGCTAATGCAGCAAGAGAACGGCATGTGTACCTTGAAAAATTGTGATATGAAAATTTATATCCAAAATCCAGTTTTCTTGTCTTTTTATCTATCCATCTATCTATTATTATCTTTGCTGGTTCTGTGATTGGAAGCAGACAATGTTGTTCGGTTTCTGTTTTGAGTCTTGTTTTAATTCTGACATAATCCACTTTGTCATTAATAAAACGAGTATTCATTATATCTATCAAGTTCATTCCCCCAAGATAGAAAGAAAGCATAAATACATCTCTTGCTACAATGTATTTTTTCTCTTTGGGGGTACTTTCCCTTATCATGTTAAGACTTTCCAAAGAAATATCAACTTCTCGAACTGGAGATTTAGGAATTTTCTTGTTCACAAATGGATGTATATCATACCTTAAATAACCAGAATTAATGTTTCTGTTAATAACAGCTTTTATTTGGGACATCATCATTCCAATTGTTGTGTTTCCGATGTTTCTTTTAGTCTTCAAATATCGTGAAAACCCTTCAATCATATTAGGGGTTATATCTGACATAGGTATTTCCCCTCTAGTAAACTCCGTAAAGTATCGACAGCTCCTTTCGATTAATACAGCATAGCTTTCTCTCCCTTCTGATTTCAGGTCAGTAATGAAATCGCTACAAGCTTTCTGATAAGTAATATTTTGTTTTCCTTGTGAATCCAATTCAGACACAAGCATGTCTTTGATTTGCTTACAAGAATAAAGTGATTGATGGTTTATTTCATCTAATTTATTTTGTAAATCATTCATCATGCTTCTTAGTTTGGTGTTTATGATTGAAGCGTCAGCTCGTTTGACTACTTGCCCATCTTTGAACTGGGATAGATTGTCTATAATGAAACGTGTTACAATGTAACATGTTTCTTGCTTATGACAGACAGCTATTCTTATTTTATGTCTTCCGTCCTTTAAAACCTTTGCCTTGAAAATAGTTAATTTAAGAGTTGCCATAATAGATTAAAATTTGAAGGATAAGTTTGGGATAAGTTTTTCTGTCCATCGGTGGACAATTCCCTCTTTTTTTTAACCTATAAATTGAAGAACTTGTAAACGAAAGCAGAAACCTAATAGTCTAATTTATATGACTATAAACTGTTTCTGCTTTTGAGCCGCTAGCCAGACTTGAACTGGCGACCTACGCGTTACGAATG